>FZPS01000062.1_pt560 | contig 11495 bp, 11 predicted proteins | sample 1817821 | NCBI WGS metagenome assembly FZPS01 (sample SAMEA104158645, study PRJEB21678) | metagenome | place: Germany | collected 2015-04-21 | reverse complement strand
GTTACCCACAATTCAGGTGCAAAGAAAAAATATCAATCCAAATAAAAACAGGCAAGCAAACCAAAATTATACTAATGTATATAGCAACAGAAATTCTGCTAATAAAAATCATCCACAAAAGATAAAGAAAAAGCCTACAACACCTTTTAAAAAGGCGTTTTTCACGGTTTTTTTAGTGGCTTTACTTATTTTTGCAATAGCTATTGGTGTTATCTCAAACATATTTGGTGGAATAAATTTTGATAAAAACATCAAGGACAATGCGTTTGTTGATAGCTCTAGCTTAATCGGAAAAAGAGGCGTAAAAAACATATTGCTAATAGGTAGTGACGCTCGTGAGGGTGACACTGTTTATCGCTCCGACACTATGATGCTCGTTTCAATTGATACAAACAACAAAAAAATAAAGCTTACATCTTTTCTTCGTGACTCTTGGGTTGAAATTCCAGAAAAAGGCTATAAAAGGCTAAATTCTGCAACCGCTATTGGAGGAATCCAGCTGTTAATCGACACACTTGAATATAACTTTAAAGTTGATATTGATAACTACGCAATGGTGGATTTTGCAGCTTTTGAAGGCATTGTAGATGCATTAGACGGAGTTAATGTTTCTATAACTCAAAAAGAATCTGCGTATCTTAACAAATTTTTTATCAATGAAGGAATTTCAGTATCGGCAGGCGAAAATGTTCACTTAAATGGTCCGCAGGCTCTTGCATATTGTAGAATACGAAAACTTGATTCTGATTTTTATAGAACTGAAAGACAAAGAAAAGTTATGTTTGCTATAAAAGATAAAGATGAGGATCTGCAAATGTATGAAAATGGTTACTATGCAAAAATTCCTGCTTCCATAAATGAATCTATTATGAATAAAATTTGTTGGAAGATTGAAAAGGAGTTTGATTCTTACAAGCCCAACAGACCATCCCAAAGATTTAATAGTTGTATTTTAAAAACTAATAAGGGCTATACGAAGGGAAGATACAATGCCATTAAGGGTTTGTATAAGAAGTATGTTGAAAAAGCTAAGCGACATTCTATGTTGTCTGCACTAAAAAGAATAGATATAGATGAGCAAAAAATACATAGGCAAATATTTAAAGATGAGTTTAAATCCCTTGCATATAGCTTGTGCAATGATGCCGAGGAGTTGTGCAATATTGTTGTTGATATTTGTTATAAAAGCAACAAGTCAAAACAGTTTGTTTGGGATATTTGCGGGGATGTAATTATAAGGAATTTGCTCAAAAATAAGGATTATCAAATTACATATCCGGTGCTTGATAGTGGCGGGGATATTGAATTTGGAGGAGAAAAGTTTTCTATGAGACGGGAGGTAATCAATGCGATTAGTGTTGAATGAAAATAAAATATTGGCTAATGCCTTGGAAAAGGGGGAAATCGAAAATAAGCCCACTGTAACTCTTTTGGTTTTGGCAAAACACTATTTTAATATCGGACAAAGTAAAGAGCAGGTGTTTTCTTCTATAGATAATTTTATGAGCAACAATTATAAAGAATATGTGTTTGCTAAATGGCAAAATCATATCAAAAGAATAGTGAACAGCACTTATAAAAAGAAAAGTTATGATTTGCTTCAGATTGATAGCGTGATTGTTTATAAAAATGAATTAGAAACTATTGAATCAATTGGCGACCCTAAGTTAGAAAAATTAGCATTTGTTTTGTTGGTATATGCAAAGTTGTTTAATAAAATATATGGTAAAAAGAGAAATTGGGTGAACGCAAGCATTAAGGAAATTGCCGAAGATACTGCAATGAAAATAAATGAAGTTGAGTGTGCGTTGCTGATAAACATGCTACATCGCATAGGATTGGTCTATCCCTCTAAAATAGTTGATAGCACAGATGTTAAAATTCTATTTGTTGACGAACGAGGAGATGCGGGGATTGAGATAAGAGATTTTGATAACATTGTTTTATATTATCGGAAATATGTTGGGGATAAGATCGGCAATTGTGAAGTGTGCGGAAAACTGATTGAATTAACGGCTATAAATAAAAAGTATTGTAAAACATGTCGCAAAGAAAAACAATTACAATGGCAAAGAGAAAGTTGGCACAAAAACAAGTCAAAATATGATTACTAAAGTCTCGATCCTTATTATGTAAATCGCTATAGTACAAGGTATTTAGCAATTATTTTCCAACAGTTCTTTATATGGAATATATAACCATACAAAGGAGCATTATTATTTTTGATTGAAATTACTAAAAAGCAAGTTGATTTTCTTATTGCTAAGGGTTATCTTCGACAAGAAAAAGGCAAGTATATTGATCTTGTTATTTTAAATCGCGGCAAAGGAAAGAAGCGTAAAAAAAGATTGGTGCCGTGGACGTATGAAAGATGGTTGCGCTTGTAGCTCAGTTGGTAGAGCAACGGACTTTTAATCCGTGAGTCGCAGGTTCGATCCCTACCGAGCGCACAAAAAAAATAATCGGGCGTAGTTCAATGGCAGAACAACTGGCTGTTACCCAGTAGGTGATAGTTCGACTCTATCTGCCCGAGCCAGTAGAGGCGTGGCGCAATTAGGTAGCGCACCTGCTTTGGGAGCAGGGGGTTGGGGGTTCGATTCCTCTCGCTTCTACCAAGCAGATTTAGTTTAATGGTAAAACGGTTGCCTTGTAAGCATCAGATGGCGGTTCAACTCCGTCAATCTGCTCCAACGTTTGAATAACTGGAGGGATTATGTGAGCGAAGAAGAAAGAGAGAAATATTTTGATATAGGCATTAAGTTTCGGGGCGGTGCATTTCCCGGCGAAACATGGGAATCGCTTAATGATAGTCATAGCAAACCTTTTACTTCCGGCGAAGCGTGGCGTAGTTTTGTGCGTAGGGAATTGAAGAAAAAGAATAAAGTTGCGCCGGAACCGGAGCGCAACAGTACTATTGAATTAAATAAAGATGGAACGCAGACTAGCACCCGCCTTATTGAAATGGCAGAAGAAGATGCTAAAGATGTGAATTTTCTTTTAAAAGCCCATGGTTATGATATTGGGACATGGGAATTGGTGAGCGCACGTAACAATATATGGCAAGTTTATTCTAAGAAAGATAAGGTGCAGACATTATATAGCTCCCGCATTATGGTTAAGCCAAGAGCTATCGTTTCTTTAGAGGAAGTAAAGAAAGTATTTGCTGAACTTGATAGAGAGTTTAAGCCTGTAATACATAAACCTACCCGATACGATAAGAATGGCAAAATGCTTGAGCTTAATTTGGCAGATTTACATTTAGGTAAGTTGGCATGGATAGGTGATGCCGGAGAGAATTATGATTATAAAATTGCAAAAGAAAGGTTTTTCTATGTAATTAATGATGTATTGACAAGAACGGTGCACTATAAATTTAGTAAGATACTATTTGTATATCAAAATGATTTTTTCCATTTCGACAATTTAGATACTACCACTACAGGAAAAACACAAATGGATGCTGATTTGAGATGGGCAAAGTTATATAAAATAGGTACAGATATGCTTATTAAGGGTGTTGATTTGCTTTCTCAATATGCGCCAGTGGAAACATTTTACATAGGCTCTAACCATGATAAGATGACTTCTTATTATGCCACGTGTCATTTGGCTGCTTGGTTTAGACACAATGAAAATATAAAAGTAGATACTAGCGCAATGGCAAGAAAGTATGTAGAATTTGGAAATAATTTAATTGGCTTCACTCATGGAAATACAGAACGCAAAAACAGAATAGGAAAACTGATGCCTATAGAAGCAAGAGAGGCATGGGGACGCACATTGTTTCATGAAGTTCATGCGGCGCATTTTCATTCGGAGCAAGCCGTAAAAGAAGATAATGGAATTATTGTGCGACATATTAGCTCTCCTACGGGCACGGATAATTGGCATTATGAAAAAGGTTTTGTAGGAGCAGTAAAGAAAACACAAAGTTTTATTTGGGATAAGGAGCTAGGGTTGACAGACATTATTCATACAGCTATCCCTTTCAAGGGTGATATGAATTAGATCGCCTTTGTAAGAATGGTATTTGAAGGACTACCTTTTGAGGTGGTCTTTTTTTTATTGGATAAAAAGGAGTGAGATCAGATGACTAAAAAACTCAAGGTAAATGCAGAAAGTAGTTATTGCAGAAGGTGCCAAAAGGTATTAGGCTTATACCAATTTTATAAAACTACGAATCCTATGATTGATAAGAATGGGTATTTATCAGTTTGCAAAGAATGTTGCAATGAGTTGTATGAACATTACTTCGCTTTATATAATCAGATCGACATTGCGTTGGAATATGTTTGTCGGGATTTGGATGTCAGGTTTACAGAAGATGCACTAACACACACGTTGGCACACATTGAAAAAATAATGGCACGTGGTAGCGAACCGAATAGAATATTTGGGTATTACAAAAGTAAACTTGAATCTACAGTGCAGGCTAACATTCAGATTGATTCGTTCAGGTACCATGATAGCGATAGATTTCAAGAAGAAGGTTGGCAGGACATGGAGGCTTTTGAAATAACCCCCGAGATGCGTAAGTTTTGGGGAAAACACCTTTCTTCTGAAGATGTTGAATTTCTTGAAACCGAAAAACCACATTGGTTTGATAGGTATAAATGCGATACTCGTGGAGAAGAAATTTTGTATAAACAGATTTGTTTTCAAATTTTAGACATAACAAGGGCAAGAGAAAAGGGGGAAGATGCTAAAAAAATAAAAGATATGCTTGACACGTTGCAAAAACTTATGGATTCGGCAAATGTAAAACCCAAAGATGCTAATGCTCTTATGGATGCCGAAAACATAGATTCATTTGGAATAAGAATAAGGGATATTGAAATTTACGATCCTGCCGAATATTTTGAGGATAAAAACCTGTATCGTGATTTTAGTAAAATGGAACCTTATTTTCGTAATTGGGTGTTGCGACCTCTCAAAAATCTTCTTAAAGGTACACGGGATTTTGAAATAGAAGAAGAAGGCGATACAGATGGCACATTATAATAATTATGAAAATAAATATAGAAAATATGCTCATTCTCACAACTTAGCAATGCGTCCAAAACGACAAGTGCTTAAAAATAAGGATTATCTTACCGTAAAAGAGAAGAGAGAAAACTTTAAAAAATGGGTTACATTTTTTAGAAGAAACATTCATATTTTTATTGATTGGTATTTGGGCGTAAAATTATATCCATTTCAAGAATTGTCATTGTATTTAATGCACATACACCCATCCTTTATGATTATAGCTAGTAGAGGATCATCCAAGTCCTTTATGATTGCTTTGTATTGTATTGCTGTGGCGATACTTTATCCCGGTTCTTTGATTGTAATTGGTGCAGGAACAAAAAAACAGGCTAACTTAATTATTAGTGAAAAGATAAAAAAGGAACTTTATAGAAAACATCCTAATATTGCCAGAGAAATACTTGATATAAAAGATAGTGCAAATGAAGGAGAAGTGTTTTTTCATAATGGTAGTTCTATTACGGTTGTGCCTGCTTCAGATAATGCGAGGGGATATAGGAGCACACTTAACATATACGAGGAGTTTAGGCTTATTGATAAAAATATTATTGATAGTGTATTTGCTCCCTTTTTGTTTAGCAGACAAGCTCCATTTTTAATGAAGAAAGAATATGAGCATCTAATAGAAGAGCCAAAGGCAATATATATTTCTTCTGCTTGGTATAAAAATGGACATTATATGTGGGAAAGGATTCAAAACAATGCAGATCAAATGATTAATTGTTTTGACGAACACGAGCTAGGCATTTTGGCTTTTGATTATTTGCTCACTATTCGCCATAAATTAAAAACCGCAAGAACAATAGAAAAAGAAAGAAGCGAAATTGATGAAATAACTTTTATGCTTGAGTATGAAAATATAATGTATGGTGAAAATGCTAATGCCTTTTTTAAATACGAGATGTTTAAAAGAAACCAGAAAATTAAAAAGGCTTTTTATCCAATGAGGAACCTTGATTTTATTGAAAACAAAAGGAATCCGTATCGCATTAAAAGACAAGAAGGGGAAGTTAGAATAGTTTCCGTTGACGTTAATGCGGTTTCTGGTGAAGCAAATGACAATTCGGTAATTACATGCGCTAGGTTATTGCCCGTAGGAAAAGGATATGAAAGACAAGTTTGCTATGTAGAGAGTTGTAGGGGTGGAACGCATACAGCCCAAGCATTAAGGATTAAGCAAATATACAATGACTTCAATGCTGATTACATTGTGCTTGACCTTCTCAATGTGGGTATCTTTCTTTACGATGAATTGGGAAAAATAACCTTTGATGAAGAAAGAAACACCGAATATCCTTCTTATATTTATTGTAAATATTGCGAAGATAATGATGACTTGGCGAAGAGAACATCTAACGCTAGCGGTTTGCCTATTATATTTGGGATAAAAGCCTCTGCTCAAACTAATAGTGATATTGCTTTGAATATGAGAGATGTGCTTCAAAGAAATAAAATTAAATTTCTGATAGATCAAAATGAAGCCGAAAGATTTTTAAATAGAACAAACAAGGAGTATAAGCAAAGTCAAAGTCCGGAATTGCACAATTGGTTTGAAATGCCTTACATGGAAACTGCTTTGATGATTAACGAAACTGTTAATTTAGAGTATCAGATTATTGATGGAAAAGTAAAAGTAAGCAAAAAATCTACCGTGCGCAAGGACAGATATTCTTCCTTATCTTATATGAATTACTTTGCTTCTATATTGGAAAAAGAATTAGATACCCAAGGTTCAGATTATGATTTTGTATTTACCTATTCTTAGAGAAAGGAGGGGATGGCTATTTCAGAAAAACAAACCTCTTACCCCGTAGAAATTAATATGATGACAGAAACCATAGGGTTTTTGGATGGGTTGTTATCTTCCGGCAATATTAACGATGATCAATTAAAAGAATATATTCAGCACCCCATGAGTTTTAACAAACAAATACGAAGCATATGTAAGAAAATGTATAATCTTAACGGAATTTATGGGCGAACCGTAGATAAGATGGTAGCTGCTCCTACCTTAGATTACATCGTTATTCCAAATGGTAAAAGAAAAAAGGATTTGAAACGTGCTAAGACAGTAGATTATTTTTTAAATAAAATGAATCATAAATTGAGCATAAGAGATATGTTGTTTGTCGCTTTTACAGAAGGAATGTATGTTGCTATATTGAGGAACACAAAACATATCAACAAGGAATTGGATTTGTCCGGTGTTTTTATTGATGATCTTGGTAGTATTGAGGGGTTGGCACTTTCTGTTAACGCAATGATTCAGCCTTTAGATAGGAATTATGTGAAATTTATTGGATATATGAATGGAGACTATGTGTGTGCGTTTGACATGATGTATTTTGACCAATTTAAAAAAGGTGGTTTAATTGCCGAGATTAAAAACTATCCTCCCGATTTTATTAAAGCATACAATGATTATCGCAGAGATAGCAGTAAAAGATGGTATGTTTTAGATCAAAAAACTACCCTTGCGCTTAAGTATAGATCTAAATTAGACGAGCCTTATGGCAGGCCCCTTGGATTGTCGGCGTTAAATGATATTTTCTTTGCCGAAGATTATACTGATGGGCAACGTAGCAACTTGAGGGAAAATGCAAGCACTATCAGATGGATGGCGCAACCTGAAGGGGAAAAGAAGGGACAGTGCTCCCTTAATAAAGAAGCACAAACAAACCAATTTGAAAATTTCAAGAAAGCCGTTTCTTCCAGCACATCAAAAGCAAGTAACAAAATTGCTCAAACAACTAGCTTGGTTATTGCTCCGGGCACTACATTGGGAACGCTTGATGCTAATAAAACTTTAATAAAAGACACCTTAACAAAAGAAAATATATCTGCAATTAGCACGGATTTAGGATTGGCTTCTGCCGCTTTGAATGGAGAGGGGGAAGGGGCGAGTTACAGTTCTTTGGCAGTAAATATAGATTTGTTGTTGGCAGAGGTTTTTCAGATGTTAGAGCAGATTGAATGGCAATTTACAAAATTACTCAACAACTTTCTTGAAATTGAAGATGATAAGTGGATGGATATTCATTATTTAAGAACATCAAACCTCAATAGGAAGGAATCGTTTGAAATCGCCAAAGATTTATATACCAATGCAGGAGGGTCAAGGTTATATTTATATGCTGTTGGTACGGGTAATTCTAATACTTATTTAAAGTTAATGGATTATGAAAGAGAGATGGGCTTTGAGGAATTGTACCCCCCACACGTTACAAGTTTTACTACCACTAAAGATGATGGGGACGTAGGAGGAAGGCCACCCAAAGACGATCCCGATCTAAAAGATGGTGGGCTTGATAAAACCTATGGAGGCAATAAGCAAAAAAGAGTATCTAAAAAGTAAAGGAGGTTTTAGAGATTGGGACGCAATGTATATTGTAGTGACAACGTAGCATATCGGCAATTTGTGTATAACACTTTAAAAGCAATTTTGCAAGAAGTTGGAGATGTAGATATTGGAGAACATATTGCATTTGTGCAGAATACACTTAATGAAATTCTCAGTGGAGTTACTTTAGAGGCAGGAGACATTAGGTATGGTGCGAGTGCTTTTGGTGTTGTAGGGACTTTTACAGAAGCTGGAGAAGATGCTGCAGTAGCAGAAGATATTGCTTTGGGTAAAATTGCTTATGTAAATGGGCAAAAGATCGTAGGCACTTTGGAACTTGGTGAGTCAGACTAAAAATAATTGAAGGGCGGTGAACTGCTTTGTGAAAAAATTGATTTTAAACAAGGACAATAGATATATAGAAATTTGCGAGTTGCCTGAAGAAGATTTGGCAGGCAAAACTAAAGTAAGAATGTCTGCTCTCAAAATCCACGAAGATAATTCTGAATTTAACTCTAATGGTATTACGTGGATAGAAGAATATGTAAATAACAATTTAGATTCCATGATTGGCTCTCCGTATGTTGTAAGTTGGCTTGATGAGGAAAATCAGATTCCTTCGGATCATGGAGCAATGAGTTTTGATGACGATGGTAATGTGATTTTTGAGGGTGTTGCTGTAGGCGCGGTGCAAGATGCCTTTATTGACACTGTAGAGATTGATGGTGTAGACACAAAGGTTTTGATGACAGAAGGTTACATTTTTACACAAAGATATAATAAATTTGTTGAATGGTTAAGGAATGAAGTTGAAAATGGCAAAGTGTATGGATCTGTAGAGATCAACGGAAAGGGTAAATCAAAAACTATAGAATATTTAAATGGCGGGACAAACGAAGATGGGAGTCTCAAGGATGGCAGGGTTCCAACAGTGTTTGATTTTACTGGGTTAGCAATTCTTTATATTGTAAATCCTGCTGACAAAAACTCTATCGTTTTTGAAGTAAACACTAAAGAGGGTGATAGTGATTTGAAGGTAATTCAAAAAGCTAGAGATATTGAAGTTAATAAAATATCTTATGATGATCTTGCAAAAATGGTTTACAGAGCATTCGCGGAAGCAACAGGAATAAATTATTATGATCTTTATATTTACAAATTCTATCCTACTTCCAGCGAGATAGTGTTTTCCGTTTACGACAAACCGGGTGTCTATTATATGACCACTTATGCTATTGAGAATACCATTATAAAACTTAGTGATATTGTGCAGGTTGAAGAAGATTGGAAGCCAGTATCCGGCGCGGAACCTGTAGAGGTTAATATTAATTTAGAAGGAGGCAGGAAACAGGTAATGGAAAAAGAATTGCAAGAAAAAATTTCTGTTTTAAGTAAGGAAATTGGCGAGACAAATGCCAAGGTAGAAGGTCTTAATGCTACTATTGAAGAGAAGGACGCTAAGATTGCAGAACTCAATGAGACACTTGTTGTTGCCAACAAATCTCTTGAGGATCTTAACACTAAGTATGCGGAGCTTGAGGTAGAGCGAAACACTTACAAAGAAGAAAAGGACAAGATGGAAAAAGAAAGAATGCAGGCAGAAGTAAATGCTTATTTTGAAAAGGAAATCCCGAAAAATAAATTTGCATCTGCTGAAGTTGATTCTTTGAAAGAGTATGTGGAGAAGTGTGATTTGGAAGGGTTGAAAAGGGCAGAGAGTGATCTCATCGTCAAGAAGTTTAAGGAAAGGGTAAGTGATCCGGACGTTGAAGCTAATGCTGTAAAGGAAGATGATTTATTCTTTTCTACTAAAGAAGATGACGATCTCGATGTTGGCAAGGAATTATTTTAATTAAAGGAGGAAAATAAAATATGGCTTTGTTTAAATTTCAAAATTATAGTGCCATTAAGAATCTTCAGGACAATCCCCGTGTGCAGGCTACTCAGGAAACAGTGAACGGAAATGCTTTTAGCGTAGTAGATAATGATGCTACTTCTGGTTTCAAAGAAGCCGCTGTGCCATTTGCCAATGCTGCTGCTGCAAAAGCTGGTGAAGTATGGGTAATGATGAACATTGTGGACAAGCCCGAAATTCATAACTATGCGGATTATAGTGTGTTTGAGGGTGAGTATATTCGCGCTGTCAACCTTAGCAAGATGGGCGGGGAAATTGTTGAATTGTCAGGCAACTTGGTTATCTCTACAGGCGTAAAAAAGGGTGACAAGCTTGTGCCTTGTAATGCCGATGATGACACTTCTACTCCTATGTCTTGGAAAAAGTCTGTTAGTGTAGATGGTTACAAGCTCTATTTAGAGGTTACTGATTTGACTACTTTTGGCTTGTTTACTATTGATAATGCGGGTGTCGGGTACGAAGCTAAGATTAAAATTGCTTAAAGGAGGAAAATAAATATGTCTTATACTTTTGATAAAAGTGCTTTTCAGCCCAATGTAGAAGTTTGTAATTTGCAAAAGAATATTGACAAAAGGAATAAAGAAGGAGTAGAGATTTTTTCGGCTATTTGTGATGGCAAAGATTTGACTAAATATGGTGATAAAGTTGATAAAGTAGTTCATTATATGAAGAATCTTGGCGAAAAGGCTTTAGCTGGCGATACTAAGGCACAGGCTGAGATCAATGCTATTCGGGAAATTCAGATCGAAGCTCCTTTGCTCAAGAGAATCAACTTGTTTGATTACATGGGTGACTTTCATTCTGTAGGTTACGATGAGGAATTGTGGTTTAAGGTTTATCAGCTACAAGGTAAGATGGCTGGGGAACAGGCATCTAGTGGCTCGTTTCCTTTTCCGACTCAGGTATGGAGAAGGGGTACAATGACCACCAAGACTGCTACAGGTGGTATTGCAGTAGATTATCGTGAAGTTGCTTCGATGAATGTAGATAGCATTGCAAAAGCAAATGAGCAGGTTGTAACCGATTTGCTCAATCAGATGTTTTATAATGTTATTACCAACTTGCATGATTCTATTGCTGATATTTCTGCTAGCGGGATTGCTGTTTACAGCGAAGCAGATGGTATTAATAAAACTGTGTTGGACGAAGCTATTCGTATAATTCGGCGTTGGGGGCCAACTACAATTACAGGAGATTATGCTGTAGTTTCGC
>FZPS01000087.1_pt162 | contig 11496 bp, 4 predicted proteins | sample 1817821 | NCBI WGS metagenome assembly FZPS01 (sample SAMEA104158645, study PRJEB21678) | metagenome | place: Germany | collected 2015-04-21 | reverse complement strand
GAATATAGCACCGCTCAAGAATATACCGTCAGTTTACAAGTATTTAACGAACATTCTTGCTCCGATAGCATTTCTATGAAAGTAAAATCTCATGCAGTGCCAGTTGCTCATTTTTCTACAGATAAAGCATGTGTGGGTGATACATACACTATACAAAACACATCGTATGTAGAACATGATGCCATAACAAGCTGGCAATGGACAATACGCGAAACAAACATAGAAAATGAATACAATCCTACTGTAGAATTAATTAATGAAGAACCTATACCTGTTACATTAATTGTTCGTACAGATTATTGTTCAGATACACTTACAAAAGAAATTCTCTCTTATCCTAAACCCGTTTTATCTCCTTTTCAATCAAATGGCTGTGCTCCTTTAGAAGTACAGTTTCCTACAATCGTACAAGAGAGAGTATTTCATGCGTGGGACTTTGACGATGGGGAAACATCTCAATCATCAAGCCCTACGCATTATTTTTTTAACACAAGTAATAAACCAATAATATATCACGTAAAACACAAAGCGACATCAGAATATGGCTGCGTAGATTCAATCATATATCCTATAGAAGTGTTTTCGCAACCAAAAACTAATTTCACACTTTCTCGCACCTCTATTTGCAGCGGACAATCATTAGAAGTTACTAACACTACCGAATTTGCCAATTTTTTTGAATGGGAATTAGAAGATGGAGAAAGACATTCTCAAGAATCATTTACCGTGTCATACACAAATTCTGGAAATAATGTAAAATATGTACCAATAACATTGCATACCAACAATTCTTCTATGTGTTTTGATTCACTTGTAAAATTTGTAGCAGTATATCCTTTCCCCGATAAAGGTATAGATTTAAGTGATTCATTAGGATGTAGCCCTTTAATAGTAAATTTATCTACCGAATCGCTTGCACCAAGCTACGAGTGGAAGTATGGCGATGGAACTGAAGAGGTTGGAGGAAATACTGTGGAGCATATTTTTGTAAACAGAACTTCAGACGTAATTGAATATCCAATTACATTAAAAGTATCAACAAATCAAGGCTGCGAAGCCGAGTTTTATTCACGTGTTACTGTATTTCCAAGTCCCGACGCTTCGTTTGTTATAGATACAAATTATGGTTGTTCTCCATTTAGCACTACAATAGAAAATACTACAAAAGGTGCTACCCATACATATTGGGAGTTTGATGATGACACATTATTTCATCATGGCGAACAAAGTTTTTCCCATACATTTACTAATAATACACAAGACCAACAATCTCATAAACTTACAGTATTTGCTCGTAATCAATATGATTGTAAAGACAAGCACTCCCTTTCGTTACTTGTATTTCCAGAAGTAAAAGCAAACTTTACAGTATCCCCCACTAAAGGATGCAGTCCACTCAATTCGCATTTCACAAATTACTCTACGGGAGCAACATCATATAATTGGATATTTAATGATGGCACGTTCTCAAGTAATGTACACACAGTGCATACATATATAAATACATCGCAAAATACTCTTTTACGAGAAGCTCAATTAATAGCAATATCTGATTTTGGGTGTGTAGACACGTCCGATGCCCAAACTATAGAAATTTTTCCTCAGCCTCAAGCACAATTTACTACAGATAATGTATCGGGCTGTAGTCCACTCCATATAGATATTGAAGATAATTCTATAGGAGCAGAAAAATATATATGGATATATGGTAATGGAGAAGAATCGAATCAATTAAATTCCACACAATTATATGAAAATAAAGACGGAGATGTACGTCAAGATGAAATAAAGCTTTTTGTAAAAAATCAGTATGAATGTAAAGATACTGCCACACAAACTATTACTGTATATCCGCAAGTAATAGCAGATTTTTCGCCTGAAATATCTGGTTGCAGCCCACTTTTGGTTCAATTTTCAAATCATTCGCAATATGGTGAATCATATAGTTGGGATTTTGGCGATGAAAAAGTTTCGACCGAAAAAAACCCATATAATACGTTTCTTAATAACTCTGTAAGCGACACCATATATACCGTAAAACTTATTGGAAACAATCATTTTAAATGCAGCGATACTGCTTACAAAACCATACACGTATATCCAAGTATTACAGCTTCTTTTGTAGCTGATACACTTATAGGTTGCTCGCCTATGAGTACAAAATTACTCTCAACCACACAAGGAGCTTCGCATATAGAATGGATAATAGATAACCAGTTACCACAAAATGTGCAAAAAGAAATGCTATTATTTGAATCATCTAATTCTTCTAATTTACCACAAGTTCACACCGTAGAATTGCGAGTTAGAAACGAATATTCCTGTGCAAGTTCATATATACAAGCTATTCAGGTATATCCAGAAGTAATAGCAGATTTTTCGCCTTCTCATTATTCAGGTTGCAGTCCACTTGATATAAATTTCTTTAACAATTCTTCGGGAGCAAATACATATTTTTGGGATTTTGGGGATAATTCAAGTGCTACAAATACCAATCCCGGACATAGTTATTTAAACTACAGTTCTACAGAAGTGTTATATAATGTAAGTCTTGTGGCTCAATCTACATATGGGTGTAAAGCGTATTCAGACACAACTACCATTACAGTTTACCCGCAGCCTATGGCTCAATTTCATATAGAAAAAAATTCAGGTTGTTCACCTTTAACTACAAAAATTTATGATGAATCCGATGGTGCCACCCGTGCTGTATGGAACATAAATAATGAAACATTTATTAATGAAGAAATAGATAGCTATACATACACAAATAATTCTCACGAGCCTATTCGCTCATACATATCACTTATTGTATCCAATGAATACTCTTGTGAAGACTCTGCAAATGAACCAATTACAATATATCCAGAAGTAATAGCTGGTTTTATAAAACCCGAAAATATTTGTAGCCCAGCTCCTGTGCAATTTGAAAATATATCAGAACATGCCCATTCATACGAATGGAACTTTGGCGATGGTAATAAATCGCAGGAAAAAAATCCTATATATGTGTATGAAAATGTGAATGTTGTCGATACAAATTACACTATTACTCTCAAAACACACAGTTCTTATGGTTGTAAAGATTCTACAAAACATACCGTTACCGTGTATCCTACACCAAAAGCAGCATTTACACCAAACAGTTCGCAATTTACCTTACCCGATGCAGTATTAACATTGCAAAACAGAACAAAAGGAGAATGGAATTATGAATGGAAAATAGACGGATATAATATAAGTAATACTACAACACCAGAACCTGTACTCCTTACCAATACTGGAGTTATGGCTATAGAACTTATTGCATATAGTCAATATTGTATAGATACAAGTTTGCAGCATATTAGAATTTACGGACCTCCCATTGTGGCAGATTATGATTCCTCGTTTGCTGGTTGCAGCCCACTTACAGTAACATTTACCAACAAATCGCTCAATGCCATAGAATATGAATGGGATTTTGGTGATGGAACTACATCAACAGAAATACACCCTACACACACATTTTTAACACCCGGTACATATGTAATACAACTTACAGCCCGCAATGGAGATTTAGAAGATATTACTCGTGCACATGCAGTTACAGTGTATAAAAACCCTAAAGCTGACTTTTCTGTAGCTCCATTGGTTGTATATCTACCCGAAGCAGAAATATCGCTATATAATTCCTCTATTGATGCAGAAGAAGTACGTTGGTATGTTGAAAACACTTTAGTATCAGAAGAATATCAACCAAGCCACACGTTTACTTCAGAAGGTAATTTTAACATTAGTCTAAGCGTATCCTCTCGCCATGGGTGTATAGATTCTGTGAGTTCCAATCAACCTATAAAAGTGTTATATGATTGCGATATTAAGTTTCCTAATATTTTCACTCCTACAACTCAAAATTCAGATGGGTATTATGACAGCACAATTCCAGAAACAGAAAATGATATTTTTCATCCTATATTTTTAAATATAGTAGATTATAATCTACAAATCTTTAATCGTTGGGGTGAAATTGTGTTTGAAAGTAACGAATTAGAACGAGGATGGAATGGTTGGTATCGTGATGAATTATCAAAATCAGATGTATATATATGGAAATGCGATGCTCAATGCTTAGGAGGAAAACGCATTCAACAAGTAGGTAATGTTACGCTTTTACGATAGAATTATGAGAAAAATTATATATATATTATTAGCTTTATTAAGCTTTTCACATACTAAAGCACAAGATCCGCATCACTCTCATTTTTATGCAGTTCCACTCCTTATGGGACCATCTTTTGCTGGTTCAACAGGCGGTACTCGTGTGGCAATAAATGCACGAAATCAATGGACTGCTATACCTCAACAATATAATACAGCTTCTATTATGTTTGACCACTACTTCTATGGTACTCGTCATGGTTTAGGAGCAGTGCTACATCGTGATCAGGCAGGAGCTGGAAAACTTGCTACTACATATTTGCAAGCCCAATATGCATATTCTATAAATGCAAGTAAAAACATTGCATTTCGTCCGGGCATGCAAGTTTCTTTTGTAAATAGGCATATAGATTATTCTAAAACAGTATTTGGCGATCAATTAGATTTTATAGAAAATAGACCAAATAGCATAGAACCAGCATTAGAAGAGAACAATAATTATTTAGATTTTGGAGCCTCTTTATTGGGAATTTATAAGAGTTTTTGGTTTGGCGGCACACTCGATCACCTTATACAACCAAATCAGAGTCTAAATAATGAAAATTCTATAGTTCCTCTAAAAATATCGTTTTATACTGGTATGCGTTTTAATATACAAACAAAATTTAACAACAAACGACAACGTGATAATATGTATGTCATGATGCATTTTAACAAACAAGACACATTTAAACAAATGCTCTATGGTGCCTATTGGGAACGGCAAAAAACCTTAATGGGCATATGGTATAGAGGAATGCCGTATCTTAAAGCATATCAATCGTATATGAATACCGATGCATTAATTCTCATGTTTGGTTACACATTCAGGCAGTTTTTATTTTTATATAGCTATGATTTAACACTTTCTAAACTCACAGCAAATTCGGCAGGTTCGCACGAAATTACTATAGTGTGGCAACGTCCAGCAAGTGCTAATGAACAAAAACATAAAAATCGTTTTAAAATAGTCCCCTGCCCTATGCAAGATAATTATAAAAGCGGAAGACAGCATAATCAACACAATATGTAAAAAATGATGAGTGATGAATGCTGAATACTTAGTGATGAATGAAAAAGCCATTCATCATTAAGCACTCTACATTAAGCATTAAAAAAAGCATTAGTTTATAAACTTTGCAGTAGCAAATTCCGAACGAACTATATATACTCCTTTTGGAATATCTGATAAGGATATCACTTCCTGATTATTAGCACTTGTCATATCTAAAAGTATGGTTCCCGAAGCACTATATAATGTGATTTTCCCTAAGATTCTTGAACTTTGAATATGCAATTGTGATTCTTGGTCAACATACACTACAAAATCTGTATTTTCATCAACAGATGAAATTTGAGTAACAGGTTTAGAAAAAATGGTTAATTCTACCATATCATCAAAATCATACTGTTTATTGCGAAAGGCATTGGTACTATATTCTAAACTCACAATACCGTCTAATATCGTTACCACAGCTTGTTTGAGTGAATGCTCTTCTTCAAGAACAACCCCATCTGGATTATAGATTACATTCATATAAGGTTCTGTGTTTTGCGCTACTGTTACTATAGAAAGTAAAAAAGTAGCAAACGAAAGGATTATTGTTTTTTTCATATCGTATTAGTTTTTACAGGTTTTATCTATTAGTTAATCTTTTAAGCAACGAACTGAGACTGCTTGATATTTTTCATAGTCTTCAACTTTTATAGTATTTTGAACATACGAATATAAAGCATCTAAATTTGAATTTTCTTCTGCCAACCAAAATGATGCATAACTATGTAAGTAGGTAAATGAACTCTGATATTTTTCACCTGCTGGTAGTATTGAAAAACCATACTCATCAGTACCATTTATATTATTAACCGACCAAGCTGTAGCAGATTTTAGTCGCGTGGCTGCTTCACTACCACCACCTGCAAAGTTTAGTAATTCTTCCCATTCTGCATTGTTAGGCAAATGCCAACCTTCGGGGCATGCTTGCAATGCAGCTTCCCAGTTGTAGAGTGTTCCGTAGGTTATATATTCATCAGTTGCAGTTGCATCGTCAAGATTATTTCCATCATAATCATATACATAATAGCGAGCTTCTGTTTCACTACTTTCTGATATATTATTAACCTGCGGCAAATATCGCATATTTTCTGCCATCCATACTTGTTCGCCTATTTGCACCCATTTATATTCTGTAGAATCGCGTTCGTCTATAAATGTACCTGTATGAGGAATAACCGTTACTACGCAAGAATCTTCAAAACCGCCATCTACAGTGGTAGCTGTAATTGTGATAGAGCCTATTTTTAGTGCAGTTATAATTCCTTCATTGTCCACCGTTGCAACAGTTTCGTCAGCAGAACTCCACATTACGTTTTTATTAAAAGCATCTGTGGGTAGCACGTTAGCTATAAGCTGTACCGTTTTTGTCACTTCTACCTCAACAGTTGCTTTATCTAAAGATACTGATGTTGCAGGCTCCTCATGCCTAATGCAGCGGACGCTGTTTCCAGTTGCCCGAGGTGAAGTACTAATTGCGAAATCAGAATCACTAATATAAACACTATATACAGATGTACCTCCTACATCGCTACTCCAAAAACAGGAAGAAGAAGAATTAAAATTGCCATTAAAAAATCTAAATCCAGCTTTAGACATTTTAAGTGGTGAATTAAAAGCGTCTTCAAAATTATTTATACTCCTGCTTTTCAATTCATTATCAAATTCTGCTTTAGTAGGTATTCTGTATCCGTCAGGGCATGGATTGTTAATGCTATCTACACCTTGCCATAAATTATCATTTTGCGAGCTTCGCCAATCATTTGAGGCACTATTAGTAGTAATAAAATCTCCATGTCCCGGCGTATCGTTATCACTTAGGGTGCTGGTAGTTGCAGAGTTGCGTTTTTCGTGTCCGTCTGTGCCACGCCCCCATTGGTATAAATCACCAAAAGATAGTTCATCATCAATGCTTGTAGCCACTCGCGAAGCACCAAGATTTCGGTCTAACCAAGTTTGTCCTGTTGCAGGGTTGGTAACCACTCCATAGTTAAATCCATCATGGATAATTAATTCAGTAAGTACAGTAAACTCACACGAATCTATAATACCATTATCAGACTGCACAATTATAGTTGCAGAACCAACTTCTATTGCAGTTATTAATCCATCAGCATCAACTGTAACAATAGATTCATCTGATGATGACCAGCTAAGATTTTTATTTGTAGCATTTGCGGGTAACACCGTAGCTATAAGTTGTAAGGTAGTGCCTTTTCCTATTTCTAAAGTTGCATCAGAAATTTCTATGCTTTCTACAGAGATAAATACTGTAATTGCACATTCGGCAGTATATCCGCCATCTTCGATGGTTGCGGTAATTGTAACATTTCCAGCACTTATTGCAGTTACGTTACCGTTTTCATCTACCGTAGCAATAGATTCGTCAGACGATTCCCAAATAATAGTTTTATTTGTAGCATCGGCAGGCAACACTGTAACTGTAAGTTGTTTTGTTGCACCTTTTTCAAGTTCTAAAGTTGCATCAGAAATTTCTATGCTTTCTACAGAGATAATAAATACTGTAACTTCACATTCTGCTGTATACCCGCCGTCTTCGGTAGTTGCAGTAATTGTAGTAGTACCAACTTGTAAAGCAGTTATTATTCCATCGGCATCAACCGTAGCAACAGATTCATCTAATGATTCCCATGTTATTGTTTTATTTGTAGCATTTGCGGGCAATACCGTAGCTGTAAGTTGTTTTGTTGTGCCTTTTTCAAGTTCTAACGTAGCATCAGAAATTTCTATACTTTCTACACCTACTACAAATACTGTAAGTTCACATGCTGCGGTATATCCACCATCTTCGGTGGTTGCGGTAATTGTGGTAGTACCAACTTGTAGAGTAGTAATATTTCCTTCATTGTCCACCGTAGCCACAGATTCGTTTGCTGATGTCCATAATACTGTTTTATTATATGCATTTTCGGGCAATACCGTAGCTGTAAGTTGTTTTGTTGCACCTTTTTCAAGTTCTAAGGTAGCATCAGAAATTTCTATACTTTCTACACCTACTACAAATACTGTTAGTTCACATGCTGCGGTATATCCACCATCTTCGGTGGTTGCGGTAATTGTAGCAGTACCAACTTTTAGAGCGGCTACTTTTCCGTTATTATCTACCGTTGCTACCGATTTATCAGACGATGCCCAGCTAAGATTTTTATTTGTAGCATCGGCAGGCAATACCGTAGCTGTAAGTTGCAGATTGTCTGTTTTTTCTATGTTTGCAGTTGTTTTATCTAAAGTAATTGAACCTACATATATAGATTCATCTTTTATACAACGAACAGAATATCCAATACCTCGACTATATGCATCTACAACAGCCTTATCATCTATAACATATAAGCGATATGCACTTGTACCATCTATTGTACTTGCCCAATATCGCCCAGCAGTTTCAATACCACTTACCTCTCCAGAAGTATTAGAACGATAGCCTGCCATTGGTAATTTGAGGATTGAAGCAAATGCTCCCATATCATTTTCGCTGTCCCAGCTATCTAACTCCTCTTGCCATTCTACTTGAGTAGGAACTTTATACCCTGCAGGACAAGGATTATTTTTATGTTCTGGACCTTGCCATAATGCATTATTTTGAGTTTTACGCCAATCGTTAGGGGTAGCGTTTACTATTATAAACTTATCATGGTCGGGAGTATCGCTATCACTCAAAACAGCAGCAATATTTGAATTTCGCTTTTCGTGTCCGTCAGCTTGTCGTCCCCATTGGTATAAATCTCCGTACGCACGTTCATCTGTGCTACTTGTAGCCACTTGCGAAGCACCAAGGTTTCGGTCTAACCATGTTTTACCAGTTGCAGGATTCACTACTGGTATATACACAAAGGCATTATGCATAATAAATTCATTATTCACAATCAGCGTACAACTGTCGGCATGCCCGCCATCTTGTGCAATTACAATAAGCAGCACTTTGCCTTCTTTATGTGCTGTAATTTTGCCCTCATCTGTAATGCTTACTATAGTTTCGTCTGATGATGACCACACCACCGATTTATTAGAAGCAAATTCGGGTAGCACCGTAGCGGTTATTATAGCATCTTCGTTTACGCGTACATACATTATTTTGGTAGATATCTGCACTTCTTCTACTGGCACAGCTATACTATTTACAACCAACAAACAAGAATCAGAATAGTTTCCATCTTCGGTAGTTACTTTTATATATGTTTCTCCTTCTTTGAGTGCCGAAATTTTTCCTTGAGAATCAACAACAGCTATAGATTTATCTGCCGATGTCCATACTACCGCAGTATTGCTTGCATTTGGTGGCGACACCATAGCTATAAGACTTGTATTACTTCCCTCGCTTAATTCTACTGAATGTGTATTAAGAACTACACCTAAAACCTCCACATCTGGCTCAAACACAGTAACTTCGTGTGTAGCAATATGATTTCCATCTTCGGTAGTTACTGTGATTGTTACAGTACCAGTAGCAACTGCGGTTACTTTTCCGTATTGCGTAATGGTAGCCACAGATTCATCTAACGATTTCCAAGTAATGGTTTTATTTGTGGCATTTTCAGGAGAAAATTCCACCTCAAATTGATGTGTCTTTCCTTTTTCTATACTATCTGTAACATTTGTAATAGCTATACCCGTTACAGGCACACGCACCGTAACTGTACACGAAGCAGTTTTAGCATTATTAACCGTAGTAGCGGTAATAATAGCTTGCCCCGCACCCACAGCAGTAATTTTTCCTGTAGCATCTACTGTTGCCACAGAATTATCAGTTGATGACCAAATCACATCTTTATTAGTAGCATTAGAGGGAGTTACAGTAGCTTCTATACTTATAGATTTCCCTACACTCAAAGCAAGCGTTTTAGATGAAAGCGATACGCCTTCTACCGCTACCGCTATAGTGCTTACCACAAATTTACAAGAATCGGAAAATGTACCATTGGCAGCCGAAACCTTTATATATGCCTCGCCTGATGCTATTGCTTCCACATTTCCATCAACATCTACAATAACTATAGTTTCATCGGAAGAACTCCATGCAAGCGTTTTATTGGTTGCATTTGGAGGCAGTATAGTTGCTATAAGTTTAGATTCATCACCTACGCTTACATGCACCTCATGCACATTGAGCGACACAGTTGTAACCAATACATCAGGTTGATATACAGTTATAGTACTTGTAGAACTTTTATCTTCGCCCTCCACAGTAGCAGTAATTGTAGTAGTACCAACTTTTAAGGCAGTTACTTTACCATTATGATTAACCGTAGCTACCGATTCGTCAGACGATTCCCAAATAATAGTTTGATTTGTAGCATTTTCAGGAGAAATATCCACGTCTAATTGATACGATTTCCCAACAGCTATTTCAGCATCAGTTTGCACTATACTAATACTTGTAACTGGTATTTTTACCGTAACATTACACTGTGCAGTTTTTCCACCATCGTCCGTAGTTGCTATTATAGTAGTAGCACCCGCTCCTACGGCTGTTACTTTACCTGTATTGCTAACTGTAGCCACAGATTCATCAGCAGTTTTCCATTGCACAACTTGATTCGAAGCATCGGGTGGAGTTATAGTAGCTTCTATAGTTTCCACATCTCCTCTATTAAGATTTAAAGTAGTATGCGAAAGAGCAATACCACTTACTGGTACTTTTGGAGGATTTACCGTAATAACACAACTTGCTTTAAATTCTCCATCAACTGTAGTTACCGTAATAATAGTTTCTCCCACTCCTAAGGTTATTATTTTACCATTATTAGTTACGGTAGCTACTGATTCTTTAGATGATGTCCACACAAGATTTTTATTAGTAGCATCGGGTGGAGTAATAGTTGCTATAAGCGATGCATCGCTTCCCTGAATAAGCGTAAGCGTTGAAGAACTCAAAGAAACACCCGTTACCGAAATGGTATAATTCGTTACAAACTCAATATTCACAGGCATAGGAAAACTATGTTCTTCTACCTTATCAATCATAAGTTTTACTGAATTATTTTCAGGCACAAATTGATACTCTATATTCGACTCAATTGGAATTTCAACATCGCCTATTTGCAAAATTCGTTCCTGTGCAAATAGAGATACTACTGCCAAAAGTGTAATAAATAAAGTACTAAGTTTTTTCATAGCTGTGTTTTTAATGTTTAAGTTATTACTGCTTTCATTACTTTTTTAAATATTAAAGTAAAGAAATTCGGTGTTTTTATTTATTGCTTGCAAAACTACATATATTAATATAAGAACAAATACCCACA
>FZPS01000048.1_pt583 | contig 11499 bp, 8 predicted proteins | sample 1817821 | NCBI WGS metagenome assembly FZPS01 (sample SAMEA104158645, study PRJEB21678) | metagenome | place: Germany | collected 2015-04-21 | reverse complement strand
GGTGCTTACCGAGCCACCTATTTACGGAGTGGTAGGTGCGCTCCCACCACACCTCCAGACAAGGGATGAGATGAAAAGCCCACTACCACTTGAAAAACTCAGTATAGATGTTGGGCTGTCACAAGAAGAGGCAGAAAGGCTCGTACCGATAGGAACGCCGGCAGTGTTCGTAGAAAAGACTGTAGAATTAGGTGAACAGCTGTTTTCGGGCAAGGCACTGGATGACCGTGCATGTTTTGTAATGCTTCTACGTATGTTAGAACTGCTTAAGGACGAAGAGCTTAGCGTAGACCTTGTTGTGCTCGCAAGTTCACAAGAAGAGGTAGGTACAAGAGGTGCGACAGTCGGTGCTTTCAGGCATGATCCTGATTACGCGGTTGCTGTTGATGTAACACACGGACAAACCCCTGATGCCCCCAAAGAAGGAACCTTTAAGATTGGCGAAGGCGTTCCAATAACAATGGGTCCGAACATTACCCGTAAACTGTCCGATAGGCTAATCAAGCTTGCGAAGGCAAATGAAATACCCTGGCATCCGGAGGTAGCTGAAGGACGAACCGGTACCGATGCATGGCCAATGCAGGTCACGCGCAAAGGCGTTGCGACTGCACTTGTTTCACTGCCTCTTAAGTACATGCATACTCCATGCGAGGTTATAAGTATTGAGGATCTTGAAAACGGAGCTAAGCTATTAAGCGAGTTTGTAAAGAGCCTGGAAAGAGGTGAAGAGTAATGCTTTCTTTGGTCAAAGAGCTTTGCACACTAGATGGAGTCTCTAGCTTCGAGGACGCTGTACGCGACTATATAAAGAATAGGATTGCGCCCTATGTAGATGAGATGTATGAGGATGTAATGGGAAACCTCATTGTGCATAAAGTGGGAAGTATGGTTCCTGAAGGAAGAGTAATGTTTGCTGCGCACATGGACGAGGTCGGTTTTATTATTAAGGGGATCACAGATGAAGGGTACCTTCGCTTCAGAGCGGTAGGAGGCATCGATACCCGTGTGATAATTGGAAAGAGAGTGCTTGTCAGCAGTAACAAAGTACCCGGAATAATCGGAATAAAGGCCGTGCACCTTGTCAAGGAGGAAGAGAGGAAGACTGTACCGAAAATTATCGATATGTACATCGATATTGGAGCCTCTGATAAGGAGAGCGCTGAGAAGTTGGTAAGCATTGGAGACTACGCTGTTTTCGATTCGGATCCACGTGAGTTTGGTAGCGGGCTCCTAAAAGCAAGGGCTATAGATGACCGTGTCGGATGTGCTGTAATGATCAAGCTGATCGAAGATGGCCCGGATGTGGATGCCTGGTATGCCTTTACAGTTCAGGAGGAAGTCGGCACTCGTGGTTCAGGCCCTGCAGCGTATGAGGTCGAGCCTGAAATTGCCATTATACTTGAGGGAACAACAGCAGGAGACATGCCTGGTACCGAACCTCACAGAAAGGTCTGTGTCCCAGGTAAGGGAGCGGTCTTGCCGTTTATGGATTCATCTTCAATATACGACAAGGGACTGCATTCACTGTTGATAAAGACAGCGGAAGAGAACAACATTCCATGGCAACATAAGGAATATGTGTCCGGTGGGACCGATGCGGGAACCATCCAAAGAACAGGCGGCGGAATTAAGGTCGGTGCAATCTCTGCGGCTGTACGATATATTCACTCCCCGTCATGTGTCGCTTCAGTTGAAGATTTTGAATCGATATATCGTCTTGCATATGAATTTTTGAAGAATTGCGGAGGTTTACAGAATGTTTGATGTATTTGAAACAATAGCAAAGCTTGCAGCGGTCCATTCTCCTGCCGGCTTTGAGACTCCCATTACCGAAGTACTGACCGAACTGGCAACACCTTACGCCGATGAGATAAGAGTCGATGCACTTGGTAATCTTATAGTCTACCGGAAGGCTGACGCAGTTCAGGACGGGGACTATGCACCCAAGAAAGTTATGCTCTCCGCCCATATGGACTCAATCGGTATGATTGTCACCCATATCGATGAGAACGGATTTATTAGATTCTCAAATATCGGAGGTCTATCCCCAGCTACTATCCTCAACATTCCTGTAAAGTTCGCAAATGGAACAAGGGGAGTCGTTGCAAAGGATGGCAAGGTGGAGATCAAGGACCTGAAAATCAACGATCTCTATATCGATATAGGTGCTGGCTCAAAGGAGGAAGCACAGAAGTATGTAAGTGTTGCTGATGTGGCGGTATTCGCATCGGAGACATACAGAGTGGGACAGACACGCATCGTGTCTCCGTATATGGATGACCGTATTGCATGTGTAGTACTCTTGAAAGTACTAGAGTCTATAAGAGATAGTAAGAATGACTTGTATTTTGTGTTCTCCTCACAGGAAGAAGTCGGTATAAGGGGCGCCAAGACAGCCGCATTCAGCATTGAGCCGGATGTAGGTCTAGCTGTAGATGTAACATCTACCGGCGACACACCCGACATGAAGGTGCCGATGGAATGCTCCATTGGTAAGGGTGCGGCAATAAAGGTAATGGATGCCTCTCTCATATGTTCACCTAAGATAGTGCGTACTTTAGAAAGCATTGCAAAGGAATACGAAATCAAGCATCAGTTTGAGGTGCTACAACATGGAGGGACTGATGCAGGCGCTATCCAACTCGCTAGAGCGGGAGCACATGTAGGTGCAGTCTCTATACCGACACGCTATATCCACTCACCTCAGGAGATGTGTGACGAAGAAGATGTTAAGGCAGCTTGCGCTCTGATTGGATTGTTTGTAGCAAATGAGCTAGAGCTCTAAAACCAATTGAAAATTGATAGAAAAGATAGCGTTAAATAGACCGCACAGAAGGATTCCCTTCTGTGTGGTCTTTTCTAAGAGCGAATACTTTGAGCTTCAACTGTACGGAATGTACTTAGGAACTTTTGTTGGCGCTATGAAGCTTCTTCATAGGTCTCATTCTGAGAAAAGGTCTCAGCCTGTGAAAATCTATTCAGAAGCTCCTCTCTGTTTGCGTTGAGGTCGATCTCAAGCACACTTCTTCCGGATTTCGAAGCATATCGCCATGTATCATCAAGAGGGACCTGTATCTGTTCGATTTCAAGCTTATCATCGAATAATACAGCTGTACTGAGGTTGATAATCTCTTTTAGTTTCATATTTGTGCCCGCATATTTCAATGTGGACAAGAGGAGCTTCCAGAGCTCTTTTGGGTTACTGTTGTTTCTTATGCTGCTATAGAGCCCAACTATAACATCGCGTTGCCTGCGGGTTCGCTCAAAATCAGCGTTTCCCACACTCCGATTACGGCAGTGAGTTAGCGCTTGAGTTCCCACGAGCACGTATACGCCGTCCTCTTCAGGGAGTCTATCTTCCTCAATCCTAGCGTGTCGATTTATGTATACAGCTTCCTCTCTTGTTATGTGAATTTCTATTCCCCCAATCGAATCGACTATTGATATAAGGCCGAAAAAATCAATCAAAACATAGCTCTCTATATCGAGTGAAAAGTTTTCGTTTAGAGTATCGATCAGCATTTCCGGCCCTCCAATAGCATGGGCTGCATTCAGACGGTTATAGCCATGATTGGGTATATCTATCCAAATATCCCTCATGAAAGATGTCAGGCAAGCTTTATTAGTGTTTGGGTTATATGAAAGCAGCATCATGACATCAGACCTACCGGTCTCTCGTTCGTTATCATCTACATCGGTTCCAATCACCAGAATATTGTGGATCGTTTTAGCTATGCCAATCGAATCATTATCCATAGCCATTTCGCTAGAACCATCGCCCTCCTGCGTTGAAACCCGACTCGGCGCATTGGTGGAGCCCTCATTAGTATCTTCGGCTGTCGCAAATATGGGCATAGCACTGGCAAGAGGGGGGAAGAGGGTTCTGTTGATCGACTGTGATTTGAGAAAGCCTCAACTACATGAGAAATTTCGAATCGCAAAGAACTCTGTAACATCATTTTATGGATTTGAGACAAAGAGTGAGCGGAGAAAGTGCATAATTGAAGTATTTAGTGGACTTTATGTACTTCCGTTCATTAATGACATAGATAAGAACCACACTTTTTTCCAAACTAGCGGCTTTTCAAATGCTGTCCATGATTTTGAGAGTGAATATGACATCATAATCTTTGATTCAGCACCGGTCTATGACGTCACCGACTCCTTAAGTCTTGTCGGACTCTCTGATGCTGTGATCATGGTGATCAAACTGGACGAGGCCCTTATAAGCGAACATATAAAATCTGCCGAAAAGCTCAGTGCGGTTGGCGGCAGATTTCTAGGTTCAATATTTAATGATGTGAAGTATGTCATGCAGAAATCAAGATATATTGATAAGTATAGCTATCACCGGTTCACCAATAATGGAAAAACCGGGCAGCTGCCCGGTTAGGATAAATCTTTAAGCGCTTCGACAAGAGCGTCTATATCGTCATCTGTGTTGTCTTTGGAAAAGCTTATACGGATAGAGGATTTTATTAGTCTTGGATTCACCCTCATCGCTTCTAGAACTGTACTGCTTTTGCCGCGATTGCATGCCGAACCTCCTGAGACAAAGATTCCCCTGCTTTCCAGCATCCTGATAAGGACCTCGGTGGGGTACTTAGGTACAGCAATGTTTACGATAGCGCCTTCCGCTGCGATAACAGTAACGCCGGAGAGTTTTTCAATACCCTTAAGCAGGCTTTCACGCAAGTGAGAGACATGGTCTATGTTGCTCTTCAATGCTTGGTTTGCTTCGCGGACCGCCACGCCAAATCCTGCGATAGCCGGTACTGCCTCGGTACCAGATCTGAGTCCCGATTCCTGTCCTCCGCCATGTGACATAGGCTTTAGCCTAATACCGTTTCGGACATAGAGAGCGCCAGCGCCCTTTGGACCATGGATCTTGTGTGAGCTCACGCTGAGCATGTCTACTCCGAGTGTCTGAACATCGAATTCATACTTCATGTAGGCCTGTACGGCATCGGTGTGAAAAATGATATCGGGGTGGATTGGTCTAACTAGCTTTACCACATCGGCAACAGGTTGAAGTGCTCCGGTCTCATTGTTGCATAGCATCATTGACACGAGTATTGTATCCGGACGGATAGCTTCGACTATTCTTTCAGGATCGATTTTTCCGTTCTTTTCAGGTGCCACAAACGTTACATCAAATCCATTTTCGCCTAGATACTTGATAGTGTTTGCAACAGAAGGGTGCTCAATGGCGGTGGAAAGAATGTGCCTGCCCTGTCTTTGCATAAGGTTAGCTGTCTGCAGAATTGCAATATTATTTGATTCAGTACCCCCGGAAGTAAATAGGATTTCATTGGGCTTGCAGTTGAGGGAGGCTGCGAGCTCTTTTCGTGCATCCTCTACGATGTTCTCGGCCTCAATACCCATTGAATGAACAGAGGAGGGGTTTCCGAATCTTATAGTCATCGCGTCCATTACTGCTTCTGCAGCGCCGGTAGATACTTTTGTTGTCGAAGCATTGTCCAGGTAATGCATGCTAAGCCATGGCTCCTTATATTAGTTTCAAAGACTCCTAGACTCAGTGTCTAAGCATATGGTTCTTTCTAACTCTTGTGTTGTACAAGGTCTCTTCGATTATATAGTGCGTTGTATAGACCTTCTTTTTCTCCTTATAGGTGGACTCATGCGTTATCTCTTCATCGATTTCGGCGCACACTTTGTCTATGTCACCGAACTTGGCTATCCTAATATAGTTGGGGTGGATATTGGGCTTAAACAAACAGAGGATACTATAGATAAGAAAAGTAGGGAAGAGTATCGAGAAAAAGATAACCAGCCCAAAGTCAACAAACTCATCCTCAACTGTAAGGCCTCTGAGGTCGACGATATATGAAGGGATGTTGGCTCCCGCGTTCTCAGTCATGCCTAGGTCATGGCCGACGAATAGGGGAAGCTCAGAGAAAACAGCACCCTTTATTGTATCTCCAGGAATTATACTATAGTCTGCAGGGAGCAGGGCAACATACTTGACTCCTTCTATAGATATAAAACCGACCTTAAATTCCGTATTTGGAGGGTAGGAGTGTGTTTGAGGATTGGCGTAGAGTATTTCCAGGGTCTTACTTTCAGTGACGCCATAGCCAAAACCCGCATCCTCAAAGCTCTCAGCAGTAAACTGAAAACGATAGCTTGCTCCGTCAACAAAGAGTTCGTTGATACGAAGAAAAGGCGGCATAACTACCATAAGGTCTCGAGTATTGAATGCTTCCGATTCTGGCTCTATAGTGAGTACTCTCGAATTAGATCTAAGATTGGCAGCATCCAGCTCATGGCCTGCTGAGTGGGCGTTAAGGAGATAGATATAGGAGTCCGAGACGTATAGAATACAGAGTATAAAAAGCACAATAGCCCAAACGAGCATTGCAATAGTATTCTTCCTCGTTTTATTATAGATATATCCTCTGGTCAAAGTGAATTACCTCCTGCAGTACGGTATTGAAGCGCTTCTGCGATGTGGTACGGTTTGATATGGGGGGACTTTTCAATATCTGAAATCGTACGGGCAAGTTTTAGCACCCTGTCATACGATCGGGCGGTAAGGCCCAATTTGTCGAATGCGGACTTAAGGAGAGCTATACCTGAGGAGTCCGGTTTACAGAATCTCTCAATGAGATTCGAAGGGAGATGCGCGTTTGATTCGATGCCGAACTCACTGTATCGCTCCTTGGCGAGAGAGCGCGCTTCTGTTACGCGTTTTCGAATTGAGGCGGACCCTTCGCCGGAAGGTTTGCCGGACAGTTCATCAAAATCTAGCGGGGGGACGTAAACCGTCATATCGATTCGGTCCAGGAGTGGGCCTGATACTTTACCCAAATAGGATTTAATTTGCGACTCTGAACAGACGCAGGGGTGAGTCGGATGACTATTCCAGCCGCATTTGCATGGATTCATGGCACAGATAAGTATAAATTTGCAGGGATATCGAACTGTGCCTGAAACACGGGATATAACTATTGAACCATCCTCAAGTGGCTGTCTCAGAGTTTCAAGTGAGCGGCGCTCAAACTCTGGAAGCTCATCCAGAAACAGTACTCCGTTGTGGGCTAAAGATATTTCGCCGGGTTTTGGAACATTACCGCCGCCTGATAAGCCGGCAACTGAAATTGAGTGATGTGGCGACCTGAAGGGGGGATAGGTCAAAAGAGGTCTATCCCTAGTTACTAGTCCTGCCACTGAGTGAATTGCAGTAGATTCTATTGCTTGTCTATCAGTTAGGGGAGGGAGTATAGAGGGGATCCTTTTAGCGAGCATACTCTTTCCAGAGCCCGGTGGTCCGACAAGAAGAACATTATGACAACCGGCTGCTGCAATTTCCAATGCGCGCTTTACGCTGTCCTGTCCCTTTACATCCGAAAAATCGGGAAGAACGCTGCTCTCACCATTTACAACAGGGTTTTTTACCGGGTCAAGCAAAACCCTGCCGTTGAGGTGGCGGACAATCTCGCCTCCATTTCGCGGGGCGTAAATTGTAATACCGTCAACAAGCGCCGCCTCCGATGCGTTGTCACTCGGAACGTAGAGCTCCTCTATTCCAGCATCGCGGGCAGCGAGAACCATAGGAAGTACTCCATTGACCGGCCGCAGCTCACCGTTAAGCGAAAGCTCACCGATGAATGCAGAGTTTTTCTGAGGCATTATGATTTGGCCCGAAGCGGTGAGCAGTCCAAGCAGGATGGGGAGGTCATAGACAGACCCCTCCTTTCTGGTGTCGGCTGGCGCAAGATTTACTGTGATTCTACCTTTTGGAAAGTTAAATCCGCTATTTCGAAGAGCTGCCCGCACTCTCTCCCGGGATTCACGAACTGTAGTGTTCGGAAGCCCGACAATATCGAAGGAAGGCAGCCCCTGAGACAGAAAACACTCAACCGTCACCATATATCCGCTAATTCCGAAGATGCCTGTAGAATTGATGTTGCTCACCATAATGCTCACCTCTTGGTAGTGGACAGAATAATGGAATCTTATGCCAATGATACAACCATATTCTACCACTATTAAAGAGGCGCGTCAACAGATTGCATTGTGGTGAACATACAATAGGCCAGGTAAACAAAACTTGGCAAGCACTTAATTGAGCGTATATATTTACTGATATTATACTAACATAGGCATCCAGGTGCGTCAATAACCGTGAAAGCTTTCAAACAGTTCATTTTTCGACCATGAGTGTTTACAGTTTAGTATTTTCATGGTAAAATGCTATGTGGACAATATCGTTTGTCAGACAATTAACATAGAGGCAGACCGATGTTCAAACCTACCTATTATTGTAACGGAGGTTTGCCATCAATCACTAAGGAGGAAGTACATACATGGCTCGTAAAAAGAAGACCATGGACGGCAACACAGCCGCAACGCATGTATCCTATGCATTTACCGATGTTGCGAGTATTTACCCGATTACGCCCTCGTCGGTAATGGCTGAGCTTGCCGACAGTTGGTCAGCTAACAACATGAAGAACATCTTCGGTCAGAACGTCAAGGTTCAGGAGATGCAATCTGAGGCAGGAGCTGCTGGCGCCGTTCACGGCTCTCTGGCAGCAGGAGCCCTCACCACAACATTTACCGCTTCCCAGGGACTGCTTCTAATGATTCCCAACATGTACAAAATCGCAGGCGAGCTCCTTCCGGGCGTTATCCACTGTTCAGCACGTACGGTAGCATCGCATGCGCTCAGCATATTCGGAGATCACTCTGATGTAATGGCATGCAGAGCCACTGGATTTGCTATGTTGGCCTCAACAAACCCTCAAGAGGTAATGGATCTTGGTGCTGTTGCTCATCTGGCAGCGATTAAGGGAAGGGTACCTTTCCTCCATTTCTTTGATGGATTCAGGACCTCACACGAGCAGCAGAAGATCGAAGTGTGGGACTACGATACACTGGCTAAAATGGTAGACATGGACGCAGTTGACCGTTTCCGTAAGCATGCCCTAAGCCCTGACAGACCTGTCCTTCGCGGTTCTGCTCAAAATGGTGATATCTTCTTCCAGGCACGTGAAGCAAGTAACTCATATTACGATGCTCTCCCCGCAGTTGTCGAAGAATATATGGATATGGTCAATGCCGAGATCGGCACAGATTACAAGCTGTTCAACTACTACGGCTCGCCCGACGCAGAGCATGTAATCGTAGCTATGGGTTCAGTCTGTGACACCATTGAAGAGACAATCGACTATCTGATCGCTAACGGTGAGAAAGTTGGACTAATAAAAGTCCGTCTGTACCGTCCGTTTGTAACAGAGAGATTTATCGAAGCAATTCCCAAGACTGCAAAGTCAATTTCTGTTCTTGACCGGACAAAAGAACCCGGCTCACAGGGAGAGCCCCTCTATCTCGATGTTATTACTGCTCTCAGCAATAGCGGTCTGGACAATATCAAAGTATACGGCGGACGCTACGGCCTGAGCTCAAAGAACACCCCACCCTCAAACATTATCGCAGTATATAGAAATATGCAGTCCGATAACCCGAAGAGGATGTTCACAGTCGGTATCGAGGACGATGTAACAAACCTGTCACTCCCAATTTTAGAGAATCCAAACACAACTCCCGAGGGCATTGTTTCATGCAAGTTCTGGGGGCTTGGCTCGGATGGAACTGTCGGAGCAAACAAAAACTCCGTCAAGATTATCGGTGACCACACCGACATGAACGTACAGGCATACTTCTTCTACGATTCAAAGAAATCCGGCGGAATAACGATTTCGCACCTCCGTTTCGGAGACAAGCCGATAAAATCAACATACTATATCTCACGGGCCGACTTTGTTGCATGCCATAACCCCTCTTACATAGGTAAGTACAAGATGGTACAGGATGTAAAGCCCGGGGGTACATTCCTCGTTAACTGCCCTTGGACACAGGAGAACATCTCCGATTACCTGCCCGCAGAGGACAAGCGCTATATTGCCGAAAACAACATTAAGCTGTACGTTGTAGATGGCGTAAATATTGCAAAAGAGATCGGACTTGGCGGCCGTATCAATATGATCCTAATGTCGGCGTTCTTTAAGCTGTCTAATATCCTTCCAATTGATGAAGCGGTTGAATATATGCGCAAAGCAGTTGTTGATTCCTACGGAAGACGCGGCGAGGCCGTTGTAAACATGAACTATAAGGCGATCGAAGCCGGCGTATCTAGCCTCATCGAGATCGAAGTACCTGAAGACTGGAAGAATGCAACGGACGACAAGAAGCCTGCACAGCTCACCGGAGACCGCGAGGAGCTCCTCGAGTTTGTCGAAAAGATCATGATTCCTGTAAACAACCAGCAGGGCGACAGTCTGCCGGTCTCTGCGTTTGTAGATTCAGCGGACGGCACATTCCCCCAGGGCTCATCAGCCTATGAGAAGCGCGGTATCGCTGTCGATGTACCAAAGTGGCTTCCTGACAACTGCATTCAGTGCTCGCAGTGCTCACTCGTCTGCCCACACGGCGTAATCAGAGTCTTTGTTTCCAACGAGGAAGAGGTTAATAACGCACCTGAAGGCTATAAGTCTAAGAAGATGGTCGGTAAAGATCTCGGTCACCTGCAGTACTCGATTATTCCATCGGTGCTTGACTGCACAGGTTGCGGCGTATGCGCAAATGTATGCCCTGCCAAGAACAAAGCACTGGTTATGACTCCCCTTGATGAGGAGCGTTCGAATCAGAAACACTTTGACTATGCATTCAAGGAGCTCTCTGATAAGCCAGAAGTAAGGGCTGCATTCCCGACAACCACACTTAAGGGCACGCAGTTCAAGCAGCCACTGCTTGAGTTCTCAGGTGCATGTGCTGGCTGTGGTGAGACACCATATGCTAAGCTGATCACACAGCTATTCGGAGACAGAATGATCATTGCAAACGCCACAGGATGTACTTCCATTTGGGGCGGATCAGCACCTGCAACTCCGTATACCGTTAACCGTGAAGGCAAAGGTCCCGCATGGGCAAACTCCCTCTTTGAGGACAACGCAGAGTTCGGATTCGGAATGCTGCTTGCAACCGAAGCACGTCGTGAAGCACTAGTTGCAAAGGTTCAAAAACTTATTGAAATTCCATACTGCGATGAGCGTATCATAGAGACAGGTAAGGCCTGGCTTGAGACCATGAATGACGGTGAGGCCTCCAAACAGTCAGCAAAAGACTTTGTTGAAGCACTAAACCTTCAGAAGGACGACTGTGGCTGTGAAGCATGTGCACTGGCTAGAGAGGTGCTCAATGAGTCTGATATGCTAGTCAAGAAGTCCATATGGGTATTCGGCGGTGACGGTTGGGCATACGATATCGGCTTTGGCGGATTAGACCATGTAATCGCCTCGGGTGAAGATATCAACATCTTTGTCTTCGATACCGAAGTTTACTCAAACACCGGTGGTCAGGCATCCAAGGCCTCCCAGATCGGACAGGTTGCACAGTTTGCCGCAGCAGGTAAAGCACAGGCGAAGAAGAGCCTCAGTGAAATAGCCATGTCGTACGGCAACGTCTATGTCGCAC
>FZPS01000024.1_pt254 | contig 11499 bp, 14 predicted proteins | sample 1817821 | NCBI WGS metagenome assembly FZPS01 (sample SAMEA104158645, study PRJEB21678) | metagenome | place: Germany | collected 2015-04-21 | reverse complement strand
ATAAATACACAGGCCAGTCAGTACGGCCTCACGCAGTTGGTTTATGGCCAGGGTAAGTTCTTTTAACTGGCTTTCGATACGAATTAATAAGTAGGCGGCTACCACCATGGGGAACCCAACATTAGCGGCCAAATTCAGTAACTCACTCATTACAGACCTCCTTTCATATACTAGACAACGGGGCAGCAAGCTGCCCCGTTGCCTTGGGGTTTAGATCAGATCCAATTCAGTGGTTTCACTGACGGTGATCTGGGCTGCTGATTTGCCGGTAAGCTCTCCGCCGGAACCAGAGAATATATTGCTGGTCACAATCTGGTCCATAGCTGAAGACACCTCGGATGCGGTCAAATCTTCGCGAGCATCATACACCCTTATACGATGATTACGACCTAATTCAGTAGCAAAATCCATCTGCAGCACTCTTTGAATAGCCATGTCTTAATCCTCCTTTCTCAACATAGTAGCTTCACTCTTTAGGCATCGATGAGTTCAACGGTATCTTTGCGCTGAACTCCCAGCACAGTCCGACTCTGCAGCTCAAGGATAGCTTGCGCTACCTGGTAGACATCGTCATGGTCAGCGTCTGGTTTTACATCTCCGTAAGCCCGATTGCGGATTAATTGTTGACCAGAAGCTCCGATACCGTTATCCAGCACCAGAACTAATTCGCTGTTTACAGGAACAGTGATAACCGCCACAGGTGACACCTCCTTTCTGATAAAAGGCCGTGGATCCAAAGCCTGATTGGATTGTATATAACAAACAGTCACCTTTCCAAAGCCAGAAACACCAGTTAGCTACCCCACCCATCAATTGAACTGGTGAAGAGGACAGTTCTGAGTTTGCCAATTCAATTTTCCGGCATGGAAAGGCAGCGAACTGAATTTTTAGCTGGAATTAACTCACTTTATTTTGCCGGCTAAAATGGTATTTTTTTGTTGACATATGCCCATAATAGTTACTACAATGCAATTAGGGCATATGCCCGAAAGGAGGGAGTCAAATGCCAGGATTTGATAGAACTGGGCCTATGGGATTCGGCCCGGCAACAGGTAGAGGTATGGGCTATTGTGGAGCCTATTGCCCAGGTTTTCACAGATTGGGCGGCCAGGGCTATTTTGGCATGGGTAGAGGCCGCAGGGGCGGATTTGGTTTTGGGTTTAGAGGAGCATACCCGGTTGGCTATCAGGCAGATGATCTGAAAAGCTACCAGCGTTATCTGGAAGAAGAATTAAACTATGTAAAAGAACAGCTAAAGCAGGAAGAATATCCTCTAACGCGGCAGGGAAATCCTCCCCTGTCGCCCCATAGGGGTAAACAATAGGAGGAGGTTCGATGACAAAAATAGCAGTATGTTCTGCAGGTGAATCGTTGAGCTCCGATCTGGATGGCAGATTTGGGCGCTGTGCTTATTTGATTTTATGGGACCAAGACAGTGATTCTTATGAAGCTATCCCCAATCAGGCGGGTGAGCAAGCCCACGGGTCAGGAACTTCCACCGCACAAATTTTGGTTACTAAGGGAGTCCAGAAGCTGATTGTTAGCCGCATTGGTCCTAAGGCTTATGAAGTCGTAGCTAAGAGCGGTATTAAAGTATACCGGGCGGAAGAGGACCAAACGGTGCAGGCGGTTTTAGATAAATGCTTAGAAGGAGACCTACAGGAACTGCACAAGCCTAATAATTAATTGGTTGGAGGAGGAAAAATCATGTTGATAGCAATCCCTAAAGAAGGCCCTATGGTATGCCCCCATTTCGGTCACTGTGAGCAGTTTGCCCTGTATGACAGTGAAACCAAACAATGGAATTACCTGGACAACCCTGGTCATGTTCCAGGTGTATTGCCGGGTTTCTTAAAGCAGCACGGAGTGCAGGTAGTATTGGCTGGAGGTATGGGAGCCCGGGCTCAGGAGCTGTTTGCAGACCAGGGAATCCAAATTATAGTGGGCGTAAATGGTCCAGTAGAGGATGTTGTGAAGCGTTTTCTCAATAACGAATTGGTCAGTACCGGCGAAGTATGTTCTGAACATGCTCATGCTGGTCGTTGCCATTCCTAGATGACAGGTCCATGAGTATTACCATTAGCGTTGCCAGCGGTAAGGGGGGAACCGGAAAGACTCTGGTAGCCACCTCCCTGGCCCGGGTACTAGCTGAGCGACATCCTTTAATAATCGATACTGATGTGGAGGAACCCAACGCAGCTCTGTTCCTGCCAGTCAGCAGCCTGCAGTCAGAACCAGTGTGCCGTCCCATTCCTTTTATTGATGTCGGTAAGTGCACTAACTGTGGCATATGTGCTAAAGTGTGCGAATTTGGAGCCTTGGTAGTTTTGTCTCAGGAGGTGCTGGTTTTTCCGGAATTATGCCACTCCTGCGGTGCTTGTGTGGGGCTTTGTCCGGAAAAGGCAATAAGTGAAGAGAAACGTATGATAGGAGAGGTGGAAACCGGTATTATTGATGGCATTGGCCAATTAGCAGCGGGACGGTTAAATATCGGAGAAAACCTCAGTCCGCCGGTTATTAAAGCTGCGAAAGAAAAGGGGACCGGACAGGACCTGGTGATAATTGACTGTCCGCCGGGGACCACGTGTCCGATGATTGAAGCGGTCCGGGGTAGTGATTACTGTCTGCTGGTAACCGAACCCACCCCTTTTGGCAAACATGACCTGGCTCTGGCTCTGGAAGCCTGTAAACTGCTGGGAATTGAGTCGGGTATAATAATCAATCGCTGGCAGGAAGAGGATAACGGGATAATGGAGCTGGCAGAACAAGCGGATACTCCGGTTTTGGGGTTTATTCCCTTCAGTCTGGAATTAGCTAAAGCCTATGGTCGGGGAGAAGATCCCCTGCAAGCCATGCCGGAATTAAGAGAAATACTGACTGGGATAATCAGGCAGGTAGAGGAGAGACGGCTATGAAAGAAATTCTGTTACTAAGCGGCAAGGGCGGCACCGGGAAAACTTCTCTGACTGCTTCATTTGTTAATCTGTCAGGCGATTGTGTCGTAGCTGACTATGATGTGGATGCCACTAACCTGCCTATTTTGCTGAGTCCAACCCCCACCAGCCAAAATGAATTCAGTGCCGGTAAAAAGGCAGTTATCGACCAAGAAATATGTACTCATTGTGGACTGTGTGAAATGGTGTGCAGATTTGAGGCTATTACGGATGAAGATGTGGATCCTCTGGCCTGTGAAGGCTGTGCTTACTGCAGTCGAATATGTCCGGTAGAGGCTATTTATATGCAGCCTCATTCTTCGGGGCACTGGTTTGAAGGGAAAATCCATGGGGATAGGCCCATGTTTTATGCGGCATTGCATCCCGGTGAGGATAACTCTGGTTTGCTGGTAGCACAGGTGAAGAATGCAGCCCGGCAAAACTGTCACGAGCGGGATATACCTCTGTTGATTGCCGATGGCCCCCCGGGAATTGGTTGTCCGGTTAATTCGGCTTTGGTGGGAGTTGATCTGGTGGTCCTGGTAGGAGAACCGAGTATTTCCGGTCTGAATGATTTGCAAAGAATACATGAACTGCTGAAGATGCGGGGTATAGATAGTGTACTGGTTATTAACAAATATGATCTGCAGGAAGATTTGACCATGGCAATAGAAAAGTGGGCTGAGGAAAACCAAGTAAAGTGCATGGGGAAGATACCCTACCATCCTTTATTCCTAAAGGCCGCCAGCCAGGGTAACCCCCCCACTGATTACCAGGAATTAAGGACTTTGATAACTCCTGTGTGGCAGCGCATACTGGATGCCGCTCAGGGCAGCTCGGGTTTTCCCCCTACCGGTAAGCTTACGTGTAACCAGTCCTGTCCTCCTAATATCAGGGCAGCTGATTAGCTCCCCCTCCCTAAATAGTAGAGCCCGGAATTGGTTGTTCCGGGCTCTACCCTGTTATTTCTAGGCGAAGAAGGCGGATTGTTCAATATCAAGGGCAGAAGTATCCCCATCCTTGATAACCGTTAAAACGAAAGAAACCTCAGGCAAAATGTTGCGAGCAAAGAATTTAGCAGTCATTACTTTACCTTGATAAAAGCCATAGTCATAATGATCGGCGCCTAGTTCTTGCATTTGCTTTTCGGCAATTAATGCCTGCTCCAGCAGCAGGCGGGCTCCCAGTAGTTTACCGGTAGCATGCAGGATACGGGTTGCATACAGGCCTATCATACCTATTTTTCCGGCGCCTAAGTATCCTCCTAAAGTGGTCTGAATCTCTCTATAATCATTTAAGGCTTGCTGAAGTACATTGAGTTCATGAGCAAAGGAGGAATCCTTATTCTTATCTATAAAGTCCTGAATATCCTGCAGCCAAGCTGCAAATACCTGGCCTTTGCCCATCATCCATTTGCGTCCCACCAAATCCATGGCCTGAATATAGTTGGTTCCTTCCCAAATTGAGTAAATACGAGAATCGCGTAGCAATTGAGCTATAGGATATTCTTCGATAAATCCATATCCGCCATAAACCTGCATAGCTTCAGAAATAGACAACCAGCATACATCAGAACAATAGGCTTTTACAATGGGGGTATGAACTTCTACGGTGGCTTTAGCTTTTTTGACCAATTCCGGATCAGAGCTATTTTCAGCTATGTCTATTAAATAATAGGTAAATATTGACATGGCCCGGGATGCTTCAATATGTGCCTTTTGATACATCAGCATCCGGCGAACATCTTCATGGTTAATAATTGTAACCCGATCGCCCTTGGGATTAACTAAGGGGCGACCCTGAATACGTTCACTGGCATATGTGGCGGCATTGTAGTAGGCTACCGCTGCTGTTGACAAAGCTGCATGGCCTGTAACCAATCGTTCTTCATTCATCATCTGGAACATTTGGGCCATACCCTCTGCTTTACCATTTTCATCAGGGGGATTACCCAGCAAAAATCCCCGGCAGTTATTTTCCTCGCCAAAATTAATAACTGCAGTTGCTGATCCCTTAAGCCCCATTTTGTGTTCTATTCCGGCGCAGTTCACATCATTAAACTCTCCTACCTCACCGTCTGCTGTAGGCCAGTATTTAGGTACTACAAACAAAGAGATGCCTCTGGTACCAGGTGCTGCCCCTTCGATTCGTGCTAAAACAAGGTGGACGATATTTTCGGTGATATCTTGATCGCCGCCGGTAATAAAGCATTTAGTCCCTTTAATCTTGTAGATTCCCGGTTCGTCGGTGGGGAATGCTTTGGATAAAATATCGCCTACATCTGAACCGCTGTTAGGTTCTGTTAAATCCATGGTTCCTGACCATTGTCCGCTGAACATTTTAGGTAAGAAAATTCGTTTTAATTCATCGCTGCCAAAACTCTGTATTAGTCCCGCCGCTCCAGAAGTGGCCAGAAAATAAGGACACAAAGCCGCATTAGCTCCGATTAGGTATTCATTGGTACAAGCCTGAATACAGTAGGGCATAGCCGCTTCATCATTGTGGTCTTTATTGCTGGAGCCCAGCCCATTCTCCTGGATGAAGAAGTAGGCTTGTTTCATAGAATCAGGAACTCTAACTTGGCCATTTTCGAAAACGGCGTGGAGATTATCGCCATCATCATTAGTAGGTGCAACCACTTCTTTAGCAACTTTTAGGGCGTTGTCGAGAATAAAATCAACATCATCGACGCCATATCCATTCTGATATCTCTCCGTGGTCAATACCTTGTTTAAATCTAACCATTCTTTTAATATGAAACGATGGTCACGTGTGGATTGCAGAAAGTTTGATGCCATGATATCTAACCTCCTAAATCTTTTTGTACCCTCCCCCGGGGGCACATTAAAGAGGTTCATCGGGTTATATAAAAATCCCCCCTAGCCCCATCATCCAGATGGGCAAAGCCAATTACTATCCCCCTTTTTCCAAAAATTCTGTCCTTGGGAATATTCTAACAAATCAATAGCATCTAAGAATTCTGAACATTTAAGATATTGGAGTTTTTTTGAGAATAATGTTAGGTGCGCTGGTAGAGTTCTCCGGGAATTTGATGCACTAAGCCTTCTTGCATTAAATGACGTAAATGGTTGCGCAGGGTCATCTTTTCCCAGAACAATTCGTAAATATTTTGGCAGTCGGGAAAAACTAAGTGATATTCGGCTAGCTGATCCAGAGTATGAGGCTGGGCTAAAATGTCAAGTAAACGTTCATTTCTCTCGATTACTACTCCAATATATCGATCCAGCTGAGCAGGGATATTTTTAGTTTGAATGCGGCGGTGGGAGGGTATTATCATGCGAGGATTGATTTCTTTGATGCGTTGCACTGACTTTATAAGATCACTAACACTAGCGCTGTTGCTGCTGTACCAGGGGCCGGAAGGAACTAAATCTATGTCACCGCTGAAAAGAACCCCTTCTTTTTCAAAATAGAATCCATAATGACCTCGGGTATGCCCTGGTAGGTGAACAGCTACTAATTCCATATTCCCCAGGTCAATTATCTCGCCATCTGTAAAAGTACCTGCTAGAGGGATGTTTCTGAAACCAGGGCGAGCTAGCACATCATCTTGCAACGGAACTACCTGCCCATAAGCCTGACGGGGAATTTTCATTATGGAATCCCACAGATTATAACCGTGAAATTCAATGTAGGCTTGCTCATCGCAATAAGTAGCGGATTCCTCTTTGCCAGCCATTACTTCTGCACCGGCAAATAAATCATAGCCATGGACATGATCAAAGTGAAAATGGGTGATTAATACTAGCTTGATGTCTTCACAGGGGACGGCTTGGAAAGCAGTTGCTCCTGCTCCCAGATCTATTACCGTAAGGCGATCGGCTTCAATAAACATGCAGTTAGCATAAGGATAACGTGGTTTACCCAAAGGAGCTACGATAAAAATTCCCTCAGCAACGGGAATAAGCATAAAGCTCACTTCCTCAACATTTTCCCTTTATTGTAACAGACAGCTGACCATGGGGAAACGTGGGATGCAAATATGAAATGGTAATTAATGTAGAAGTGACGGGATTTGGATAGATAAAACTAAAAAATGGCTCACCAGCACTTATGGTGAACCATTTTAAGGAGGAAGAACTAATCCATAGGTCCGCCTTCCCAACGCTGTCTTATGGCGCGAAGGGCATAGCTGCCAAAATACACGCCATTTATAAACGCTAAAGGGATGGCCATAGTTGCCCAGGGATCCATTCTCTGTTTCAAATCTTCTTTTCCGTCGGTGGTGCGGTATCTTGTCACTTTGATCCCTCCTTTAACTCTATTTTGACCGGGGTAATGAGAATTATTGCAGGATATAATTCTCATCTTTTGTTGGTTATGGAGGGATATACTCTTGCTACTAAAAGGTATAATAGGGTGCCGCCGATTAATAGTGCCAGCAAAGCAGCCGCAATTTTTTCATTCATATTTTAATCACCATTTTTAAATTGGCTTTAGGGCTGTTTTTTATACCTTTATGCTTTTTTCTTGGTTCTGGGCATACAAATGATTTCCCTGATTTCGGTATCGAAAAATTGGTTAGCATGAGCAGGTTTTACTACAATAGCTGCATCTGCACCCCTGACTGTGCCTGCTATGGCAACTATTTCCTTATTGTAGGGAATGAGCCCTGCATCCAAGGCCATTACCGATATTTCCACAGCAACTTTGACGCCTTGACCGAACATTCGTAAAGTCTGAGCAATTATTTCGGCCGGATATACTCCCCCGAATTGGTTGCGTACACCCCGGTCGACTCCAGCCAGTAAATGGGTGGTGGTTAAAACAGTTATTCCTGCTTTCTCCAGATCCTGGCGGGTTTGGTCATCCATTTCATTGGTCCCGGGATCCTTAAAGCCTTGGTGGTGAGTTACGCAAACAGTTTTCATAGTATTGGCTATAGAATGCAGTTCTCGAGCCGTTGCTCCTGTACAGGAGGCAATTACAATATGGTCTATACCCAGTTGCTGGGCTCTTTGCACAGCCAGCTCCAAAGTCTGTTTGGTATTCTCCTCGCCGGGAGTTTGCCACTGCATATAATTCCCTCCTTTTGCAAAAAGTTCAGTTAAGTAGTTTTTGAATAGCTTCTTCCTGAAGCGTTTTGGTTACAATGACGGTTGAGTATTTAGACAGGTCCACCTCATAAGGATGCTGTAGCCTTTTTCCATAACGATCAAAAATCAGCCGAACTATAGGGCGACTAGGTGTTGCTTTGTTTACATCTACAACTACCCCTAATTCTCCGGTGCTTAGTTCAACTACTGAGCCCACCGGAAATACCGCGATATTGCTGATTAGCGCATCTACACAATTGGGATCCAAATAAATCCCGCTCATACGCTTCAATATATTCAGGGCTTGGTTCACAGTGTAAGCGGCCCGGTAAGGACGATCCGACACCAGAGCATCATAAACGTCACATACTGTAACAATACGGGCATATTCAATAATATTATCCCCAGCCAGCCGGCGCGGATACCCATTGCCATCCCAACGTTCGTGGTGCTGAAGAGCTACATGAGCTGACATCAGGGAAACATCCGGATATTGGCGCAGGATTTCAAAACCGTAATAGGTATGGCGCTTGATTTCATTAAATTCATCTTTGCTCAAATCCCCTGTTTTGCTGAGAATGTTTTTATCAATGCGAGTTTTACCTATGTCGTGTAATATTGCTCCTATTCCTAGTTCTTTCAGCTGCAATTCGTTAAAACCTAAAGTAATCCCGGTCATGATAGCCAGAACTGCCACATTTACCGAATGACCAAAAGTGTAATCATCAAAAGTGCGAATATCATTGAAATTAACTAAAACATTTATATCTGATAAAAGATCGTCTATTATCTTATCCACCATAGATTGAACCATGCGAACATTTAATTTATGTTGATTTTCTAGTTGCTGAAAACTATCTTTCACTATCTTAATAGACTCTAATCGAGTCTCATCGCTTATAACATCACGTACTTCAACACCATCCAGGCTGTCACGAATGTAGACAGAGTTGAGGCCAAATTCGCTCAGTCTTTTTATATAGTTTTCATTAAGTTGGATTCCAGAGCGCAACAATATACGTCCATCACCATCAGTAATGGTGCGAGCTACCACCATTCCGCTTTTTAATTCATCAACTCTAATTCTTCGCATTAGGCACCTATAATAAATGAAATATACTGTGATTATTCTATAATTTCGGTGTTTAGACTACGTTTCCTTCCCATTGTGGAACTTATTTGACAAATATTTTTGTATTATTTGGTGAAATTAACAATAATAACATTTATTAACATCCATCGAGGTGTTTGCGCCGGTAATTGCGTCTTAAGAAAAGACGTGGTAACCTCAAATTACAAAAACCCAATAGGAGATCTGTATGCGCAAGAAAAAACCTTATTTTCCTCGACCCGTATTAAAAAGCATGGTCAATGATATCAAGAAGTTGGTGATGGAACCAGATGGACGTTTGTTTTTGTTAGAGATTATGGAAGAAATACCTTTTGATCTAAGACCAGCTGTACTAGAAAGCCTTTCATCTTTTTATGAGCCAGAGATGACTACATTTTTCCATTTAATGAAAGCAGAATTTGGCACCGAATTAGAAGCTCTATGCAATCGTTCTCTGGAAAAATACAGTTTAGCGGGATTGGATGTTTCGCCTCCCCAGTTTTTCCGGGGCAGTTTTTATAAAGCCTATGCCACTCGTACCCGCCATACCAGTCGTATAGCCATGGATATTGCCTGGGATATCGGAGGGTCAGGTGTATACGTGGAGTGTTTTTACTTAACCTTTAATGCGGATGGTGTGCATAGTTTCTTTATGGTAGAGGACATGCCGTTAAGTCAGTATGAGCAGGACCGCGAAGTGCTGGCTGATATGATAGAAATAAGTTTTGATGAAGCCTGTAGCCTTATTAGCCAGGCTTTTCAGCACAACATAACCCATATGACCCGTCCGGCTCTAGGCAAGTTTTTATATCAAAAATACCTGAATCATGGACAAAGGCTTTCCCCTGAGCAGGAACAGGCTTTGACTTTGCGACTGTCTTCTCGCTTAGGACCCAGACAGCTGGTAAACAGTTTTTTCCGAGCGGTTAGGGAACGTGATTGGAATTATCTAGATTCCATTGTCGTTCCTGATTGTGTACCTGTTACCCGCCAATACTTTCATATGATGCACCAATTAGTAGAAGGACAGGTGGATGAGGTATTGGCCTCCCGGTCTGTTGCTCAGGTAAACGGTTATGCCATATTCATGGAGGACCGTAGCTGTTACCGGGAAGAATATCAATTTAACCTCAAAAAGGGTGTTAATAAGAATTGGATAATCAGTAACTACTCCCAAGTTACCCGAGAAGAGATTGAAAACCTATCTGATTTGAACCCCTTAAATCATGAAGTTTATTGCCGGGTCTATGAGATAGTAGATTTGGATGGACTCTTTGCAGCCCTGGATAGAGTTGATGATGTTCGCCAGGTGGAGGAGCTGCCTTATGGCTTGCATATGCGGGTAACTTATCATGAAGAAGATATGAGTCAGGGTGTTTCCATGCTGACCGGAGTGGTAGCTGATATGGTTATAAACGGAGATGAATTTGTAGTAGCTTGCCGTGATTTCGATACTTTAATGGATCTTCATCACCTATTGTTAAGCGAAACTGTAACACCGGTAGTCTCAAAGGGCGAATACCAAGTGAATCTGATGACTCTATACAGTTATCTGAGCGGTCAGTACATGTACTTTGAAGATGTTCTACTCATTGAAGAGGATGACTATTTATGGGAAGATGGTATGCGCTTTATAAGCTCCCGGTATTTAATCAAAGACCGGGAAAAAGTAGAAAAGAGGATTGAGGAGCTACAGAATTTGCACCTAAAGATTTCTGACCATTACCAGGTTTTCTACCAAATGGAAAGCAGCTCAGGCGGGGCGGAGTTTTTTGTGGAATATGTTTTGGGCCCAGGCTGGGTTACCGTATCTACTTTTGGGGAAAAGGACATGGTCCGGGCCAGAAAGATCTTTGAGGATAGAATGTTTGATTCTCTGGAATTCGATGGTATGGAAGTAAGGGAAAACGGTTTGTTTGACGTGTTGACCAGCCATGTAAAAAATGAGCATCCTGAACTGGAGCGAACCTTAAAGGAAATCTATTTGAATAAATGGTATTATTCACAGCTCAGTGTCTTGAGAGGAATGAGCCCTTGGGAGGCTTCCCAGACGGAAGAGGGAACCCGACTTTTATGGACTTTGTTCAAGCGTATCAAAAAAAGGGAAAGCAGCAGTCTGTATCAGCCTGGGCCCCACCGGGTTCATCTCAAAGAATATATTCGCAAAGTGGAGCAGCAATCTTTTAGAAAACCACAATAAAATTAGATTGACATGCTGTGAGCCTTTGCATATACTTTATAGATAATTACAAATTTTGCAGGCTATGAAGGGAAGCAACAGTGAAATCCCTTGATCACAGAGAACCGGTGTAGCTGGAAGCCGGTATCAATATTTCATCTGGACATCGTCCCGGAGCCGCTATCTGAACAGCCCTAGCGCTTAGTAGGTGTGCCGGAC
>FZPS01000182.1_pt152 | contig 11500 bp, 15 predicted proteins | sample 1817821 | NCBI WGS metagenome assembly FZPS01 (sample SAMEA104158645, study PRJEB21678) | metagenome | place: Germany | collected 2015-04-21 | reverse complement strand
CCCATAATCCTTTCTGCCACTTCCAGCATAATCCGATTTTCAATTTCAGTTAAAGGACGAGGATGAAAAACAGTACTTCCTGAACCCCCCAACAAGCGATCTAATATTAGAAAAACCATATCCAGATTCATCTGTAAAACACAACGTCCCTCTAAAGGAGGAAGAGAAAAAATGCATACAAAAGTGGGATTAGGAACCGAACGTACAAACTCATCATAAGTAAGCTGGTCCACTGAAACCAACTCTACCTGGCATCGGCTACGCAAAAAAGCAGCTAAACTGGTAGAGGTCAAACGTGCTAAAGACGAAAAAATCATATGAAAAGTACGTATCTGGTCTTTAGAAAACTTCTCCGGGCGCCGAAAATCATAAACCTTGAGGCGTCCACCTTCTTTTCCCTCTTCTTTAATAGCTTCTGCTTCCAGGCTTCCTGAATCTAAAGCTCTGAGCAAAGCATCAATTTCTTCTTGAGACAGTATATCGCTCATTTTTCGCTCCTACTGCATAACAAAATCGACGAAATAGACTTTAGTCACTTTCCCGGAGGTCAAAAAACTGTTGATACTATCGGCAATAAGCAACTTCAATTTTTCTTTGCCCTCCGTGGTAGAAAGGTCCTCGGAAGTTTGAGCACTGACCAAAGTAATTATAGCATCTCGAATCTCCACTGTTTTATTTTTGATCTCCTCTACCACTCGCTGGTCAGAAATTTCTACTCCCAGAGTCATCTTGAGATAACGCAATATGTCTTTATCGCTCAGGTTAACCAGAAAATTTTGCTCAAAAATATAAATAAAAGAAGAAGTTGCCTTTGCTTCTTGCGGAGAAGAAGCAAAGAGTTTATCCCACATCCCACTCTGGTGGAGATAGACAAAAATCATAAAAGCCAAAAGAGCCAGAGTAACAATCAACATTATCATTTGAAAAGAAAAGCTTTTCTTCTTTTCTAAGTCTTCAGTTTCTTCAGGCATAGTTTCTTCTCCTTTCAATCTCGTAAAATAACTATCTCCACTCGCCGATTCTTCTGGCGGTGTTCTTCATCTACATTGGGAGCCAGAGGCCGATATTCCCCATAACCCACGGCCATCAATCGCTCTGGAGGTAACCCTTTTTCCTCCACCAGATATCGTAACACAGCAATAGCTCGAGCAGCAGATAGCTCCCAGTTAGAAGGAAACTGAGAAGTGTGAATGGGTAAATCACAGGTATGTCCTTCTATTCTGATTGAGTTTTTAACATCCTTTAGAGCATCAGCTAGAGCATCTAGGATGGGAAATACTCCCGGTTTCAAATTCGCTTTACCAACATCAAAAAAAACGGCATCCAGAAAAGTAATCACCAATCCCCGTTCATCTATCTTGAAACTAACTTTATCCGGGGAAAGGTTGCCTTCTTTTATCAATTGCCTCTCAATCTCCTTCATGAGACCAGCCAGTTTCAGTTCTACCAGGCCCGAGGGGCTAATCTGAGTAGGGGGTTTAGGAACAGGAATATCAGAAGGATTTAAAACCCTGGGCCCACCTTCCAGAACCCCTAACGCTCCCTGAATAGAAGAAATTACCTCCTTAAACCGGGCCACATCGATAGTGGAAAGAGCAAAAAGCATTATAAAAAAACAAAGCAACAGAGACATAAAGTCTCCATAGGTCAAAGACCACAGAGGTGCTCCGGGGGGTGCTTCTTCTTCTACTCTTCTACGGGGCATCTAATTCACCTCGTGCTCTCGCTTTCTCTTTTTAGAGGAATCACTCTGCCTAGGTCTTCTCTCTCACGCTCTAATTCTTCTCGAATACTGGGAGCAAAGAAAGATTTAAGTTTTTCCTCCACAATGCGAGGGTTATCTCCTGCTTGAATGGAAAGAATCCCCTCGATAATAACTTCCTTCAGTAACACTTCTTCACTACTCCTAAGCTTTAATTTATTGGCTATAGGTAGACAAACCAGATTAGAAATAACAGCTCCATAGAGAGTGGTAAGTAGTGCTACTGCCATTCCCGGCCCCACTTTTTTGGGGTCATCCAAGCTAACCAGCATGGCTACCAAACCAATGAGTGTTCCAATCAAACCAAAGGCCGGAGCAAAACTACCCATCGTTTCGAAAATAGCTCTCCCTTTTTTGTGGCGTTCTTCCAGAAAAACCAGTTCGGTTTCCAGGATGCTTTTCAATAGCTGAGGGTCAGTTCCGTCTACTACTAATTGAATCCCCCGCTTAAAAAAGAGGTCGTCTATTCTCTCTGTCTCTTCTTCCAGAGCCAGGAGCCCCTCTTTACGAGCTTTCTCTGCTAAGCCCACGAGAGTAGTGGTTATCTCTGAGGGATGGGGAAGTCGAGAACGCAAGGCAATCATAAAAAGCTGAAAAGCTTTCATCACCTGGTCCAGATGGAAACTGATAAGAGTAGCAGCTAAAGTCCCTCCTCCCACAATAAGTATGGAAGAAAAGCTATAGTAAATTTTCATATTATTAGCTGCAGCGTCAGTCATTCCCCAGAAAAGTAAAACTACTCCCACTACCAAACCGATGATAGTTGCCTTATCCATAGTTATCCCTCCATATCGCTCTCGGATAAATTCTGTATCAAGATTTTACTCACCCCGCTCTGTCGGCGAAAATCTAAGATTTTATTGATTATCTCATCTACTGACTCTTTAACTACATACTTTCTACCAGTAACCAGAGTGATAACCGTATCCGGAGTAGCTTCTATGGTTTCAATTAAATCCATATTCAGAACAAAACTGGAACCATTAAACCGAGTTAAACCAATCATTCCCTATCCCTCTCTCATGGGCTTGAAAAAGAGGGGCGCGGTGCCCCTCTTTTTCACCGTTTAATATTGATTAAATCCTGTAACATTTCATCAGACGTGGTAATCACCCGAGAATTAGCCTGAAAACCTCGCTGAGTTACTATCATATTGGTGAATTCTTGAGCTAAATCAACATTGGACATCTCCAGTTTTCCTACCGCGATGCTTCCTCTTCCTCCACTGTCCGCTGTTCCGATATTGGGAAGACCAGAGTTATTGGAAATCTGGTACAGATTTCCACCTTCTTTCAGTAAACCCCCCGGATTAGAAAAAGTGGCTAAAGCAATTTGAGCTAAGGCTTTGGATTGACCATTGGTAAAAATCCCGGTTAACACTCCACCAGAATCAGTACTTACCATATCTAAAGACCCGGCCTCATACCCATCCTGGAAATTAATATAGGCAGTGGGGTTACCCCCAAACTGGGTAAGTTGAGAAAAATCGATGTTTAGGCTAATAGCATTAGCTCCAGTAATAGCAAAACTAGCTGGGAGGGAAGGAAGAGTCGTTGAGATAATTGAACCGTTAGCATCAAATTGAATAGTACCCTGGCCATCAGTTGCCGTAACTCCATCCAAAGTTGCTTCCCAACCCCACTCATTTGCTGTTGCAGTTTTCGTAAAAGTTATTGTTAAGTTGTGAGGATTTCCTAAAGAATCATAAACCTGAACACTGGTAATCCATTCAGAGTTAAGGTCAGCGTTAGCGTCTAAATTCCCTTCAAAAGCAATTTGTGTGGTAGCTTTAGGCTTCATCTGAGCGCCCACCGGTATAGTTATATTCTGGAGAGCTTGGGTAGAATCGATATTTCCATCGGTATCGGCCATCCAGCCTTGCAGGCGAAAACCGTTACTATTTACCAGCGCTCCATCAGCAGAGGTTTTGAAAGCTCCATCTCGAGTATAATACACTTGGCTTCCATCGCTCACTATGAAAAACCCTTCTCCCTGCACGGCAAAATCGGTGGGATTATCAGTGCTCTGCAAACTCCCTGGAGTAAAAAGAGTATCAATGCTCGAGATACCCATCCCCAGACCTACTTGTTTGGGGTTCACTCCTCCCATTCCTCCGGCTTGAGGACTACGAGCTCCTTCTACTGTTTGGCTCAAAATATCTTCAAAATTTACCCGACCGGCTTTAAAAGCCACGGTGTTAACGTTGGCAATGTTATTTCCTATCACATCCATCCGGGTCTGGTGATTTTTAAGACCAGAAACTCCGGAAAACAGAGAACGCATCATTTTTAATTTACCTCCCTTCGGGGAGCTCCCCTAAGGACCAGCTCCCTAAGCAATAATCGCTGAATCAATATTGGTAAAGATATTATCTTTTCGAGAGTTAGAATCCATACAGGTTACCACCACTCGCTCCGGGACATTCACCACAAAAGCCACTTCTCCCACCAAAACGAGAGAGTTTCTTCCTCCTTTTTCCCTCACTTTTTGCACCGCTTCTTGCAGGCGCTCTACAGTATCGGGAGAAAGAGGTATATCTCTTTCTTTTATCCTTCTTTGAGCGTGTAGGGAAAAGCTCAACTCCTCTTCTTGAAGAATCCGCTCAAAATCCCCGCCAGTCTCTGTCTTGCGACGAAGAGGAGTAGAAGAAGAAGGTTGAACCTCAGGAACAAATTCCCGAAAATTTTCTATCTTTTGAACCATCAGCTCTCTCCCACTTTAACTACTTCACTGATATTGTATTCTCTCTCTCCCACTTCTAAAACCACCTGCTCTTCTTTAACTGTTACTCCTTCCACTTTCCCCACCATTCCATCAGTTAACTCTACTTCTTTACCTACAAGAGAAGAAGCGTTCAAAAAAAGTAGAGATTGTAAGCTTTTATTGGCATTTTGCATCTCCTCTAAAGCACTGTATTGAGCCAGTTGCGCACTGAATTCCTGGTCGCTCAGAGGATCCAGTGGATTTTGCAAACGGAGCTGAGTCACAAGAAGCTGCAAAAAATCGTGCTTATCTAAGGTATTCTTTCCTCTTTCACTTGTCTCCGTTGCTTGCGTTCCTACTGCTTGAGTTCCCATTATCAATCTCTTCACCTCCTCAAACTAAAACATTAACTTTCCCTGAAGAGTCATCTAACAGAGAGAAAGTCACCGCATCTCCTTCTTCGGAAGAAAAAGAAGAAGAGAAGTAATTAGGTCTTCCAGAATGGGAAAAGTAGTGACCATTTTGATTCAGATAGTTATTCATCCACAATCCCTGTTCATTCAACTGTGCTTCTAAAACAGGAAGGTTTTTTACTACTATTTCCTGGGTGCGAGGATCAGATATCTGCCACACACATTCTACTCGATTGTTGTCTTCTCGCACTTGAATCACGATAGAACCCAGAGATTCCGGTTTGAGCTGAATCACCACTTCTTTCTCGCCCTCATTCTGGCTGACCATCTGAAGAACACGATCAAATATCTTTGGTATTTCACTCTTTTCTACCTGAGAAAAATCGATCGTTTCTTCTACTGGAGAAGTCTCTCTTCCTCCTGGTGCTCCTCCGTAAAAATCAGAAGCCAATTCCACCTTTTTCTCCTGAGCAGTGTTTTTTGCCTTCTCTGTCTCCAGAGGAGGTAAGCCTTTCACAGTTTCTGTCTCTTCCCCGGAGAGACTCTCCTCTTCAGAGGTAAAAACCAATCCTTCCCGGGGGGCTACTTCTTCTATGGTATCTTCTTCCAACCCCGAAGAAAACTCCGGAGTGATTTCTTCTACTGTTTCCACCTCAAGAGGAATGATTTCTTCTCCTTCTTCACTCACTACTGATTCACCCTCTACCTCGTTACCCGGTATAACAAAACCTGCATCTCCAGGAGTGATTTCTTCTCCTTCCCCGGCAAGAGGTAAGTCATCGATGATAAGATGCTCTGGTTCACTTTCCACCTCATTACCTGGCAGGATAGAACATCCCCCACCAGTAGAGCACCCTCCCTGCCCTAAAGAACATTCTGAAAGGGAACTATTTTCAAGAGGGTAAGAAAAAACCTTCTCTTCTAAGAAGGTAACGAGATAATCTATTAACCTGCCCAGTAACTCACTGAGAGCCTCCTTGTCTCCGGAGATTTGAAAAGTAAACTCTCCATTTTCTCCTGTTCCGCCACTCACCAGCACTTTCCCCTTCTCTCCTAAATTGAGAGTAAAACTGATATTCTCCACTTCAGAGAGAAAGCTATCTATCGTTTTTTTCCATCCCTCCACTCCAAGTATCTCCTCAAAGGAAGAATTACAGCAATTAGAGAAAGCACAAGCTCCGGGAGTAGCAGTTTCTACTACAGAAGAAGAGCAAGGAGAACAGCTACTTACTGCCGGGGTGGAGGAAAAGCTGCAATCTTTAACCGGCGCGGTTTCTCCCCAACCCAGAGAAAAAAGAGAAGGAATTAGAAATTGCTCAAAATTCGAGCTCTCTTTCTCTTCTCCCTTTTCCACTTTTTCGGGATAAAGGCTGCTATTATTTTTCACGTCCCTGCTTTCTACCGGCAAAAATATAAAACCATCCATTTTTTCACCTCCCTTCCATCATTTTTTTCATGATTTCTGCCGCTCTTTCCACCGGAAAAGCATTCAATATTTCGGCTACATTTCTTTCTTTCATAACCGAAAGTATTTCCACCACCTCCTCATCAGAAAGTTTTTCCATAATTCGGGATGCTTCTTCCGGCTCCATAGCGGTATAAATCTTGGCCAGACGAAAAATTTTTTCTTCCCGGGAAGAAGAGTCGACATCTTCCCCACCTGTTTCCGAGGAAGGTTCTTTTATTTCAGATGGTGTATCCACTACTACTTCCTCCTTTGAGAACTCTTCTATCACGGGGTTTTGAGGTCCTACTTTCTCTAAAATAGGGCCAGGGTAAATAACCTGACTTTCAATTTCTTCTTTTCTTACTATCAAATTTTCTGAATCTCCCTCCTGCCCTGAAGGCATGCGCATAAAATATAAAAAAGGTAAATCGATAATTCCTACAAAATTGAGAAAGAAAATTAGAGTAAAAGCAAAAACCAGAATGGGAAATATTGTCTCTGCCCAGCTACTTTTTCTTCTGGAAGCTTTATTTCTGGCCGTTTTTTCTCTTCTTTTCTGGATATCCATCTCTTTACTGGCCACCGGCTCTATTATCCTCCTATTACCTTCTTTACAAACCTTTGAGTTTCTGGAAAGGGAGGGATACCTCCATACTCCTTCACCCGAGAAGGACCAGCATTATAAGCGGCAAGAGCCAGAGGAAGGCTGCCGAACTGATTTAATAGGCCCCGTAGATATCTCATTCCCCCTTCTAAGTTCTCCCGCTCATCAAAGGGGTCTTTCACCCCTAAATCCTGACAGGTTTGGGGCATAAGCTGCATCAATCCCATGGCTCCCCGAGGAGAGACAGCGTCAGGGTTAAAGTTAGACTCCACTTCAATCAATTTCTTCGCTAAACAATGATCTATCTGATATTTCTGAGCGTACTCCTTTATTAAATCCTCAAAGGGGGTGGCCTCAGAGGAAGAGTCAACATTAGTTTTTCTTTCTTCCAGCGAAGAAACTCGTCGGGAACCAAATTTTTCCTCGATTTCCCCTATCCGGGATATGAGTCTTTCCAGATGACAAGGAACCACAATACTCTACCCCCTTTTATACCTGTGGATGGTGATTTCATCCAGGTTTTTCTGGTCATTCCTAGCTACCTCTATTTTAAAATTCTCATAATCTTTGTCTTTCAATTTTTCCATAACTTTTCTATCAATTGCCGCCTCCATTAGCTCTTCTCTGGTTTTGCGCATTTGTTCTTCCAGTTGCTTCAGTGAATCCTTAATTATCTCTACCCTCTTTTCCAGGTTCTCGAGATACCATTCATAAAACATTTCCTCTTCAACCCGAAAATCGGCATTCACTTCTCTTTTTTCCCGGCGCTCCACCAGAGCCCCCTCTTTTTTCTTCTCCAGAGAGAGAAGATGCCCTTTTTGAGCCTCAATTATTCTTTCCAGTTCTGCTACCCGGGCTCCAATCAGGTCTTCCCTGACTTTACGAACATCTAAAACTTTCTGCAGCTTGAATTCATACCCTTTCATTTATTATTCTTCTCCTTCAAAGAGCTGAAAAAGAAGAGCCTGAGTTTCTTCCCAGGAAAAACTCTCTTCTATCTCCTGGCGCAAAAATTCCCTCACCCTATCTATCATCGCTAAAGCGTAATCAATGCGGGGGTTAGAACCACGCTCATAAGCACCAATGTTTATCAAATCTTCTGCCTCCCGATAAGTAGCCAGAACTTCTCGCAATTTCTGAGCCATATGTTGCTGTCTCTTATCAGTAATATCAGGCATAAGGCGACTTACGCTCTGCAAAACATCTATAGAAGGATAATGTCCTTCAAAAGACAAGTTACGGGAAAGAACGATATGCCCATCCAGAATAGCTCTTACTGCATCGGCAATGGGCTCATTCATATCATCCCCTTCTACCAATACTGTATAAAGAGCGGTGATGCTTCCCTGCTGCGAATTTCCCGTTCTTTCCATCAACCGGGGAAGCAAGGTAAACACTGAAGGGGTATAGCCTCTCGTAGTAGGTGGCTCTCCCACCGCAAGACCTAATTCTCTTTGAGCCATGGCCAGACGAGTGACTGAATCCATGAGAAAAAGAACATCTTTTCCTTTATCTCTAAAATATTCAGCAATAGCAGTAGCACAAAAAGCAGCTTTAATTCGCAACAGTGGAGCCTTATCCGAAGTAGCTACCACAAGACAACTCCGGCGCAAGCCTTCTTCTCCTAAGTCTTTTTCAATAAACTCTTTTACTTCTCTTCCTCTTTCCCCCACCAGAGCTATAACATTGACATCACTCTGAGCATAACGAGCAATCATTCCCAAAAGGGTGCTCTTCCCTACTCCGCTTCCGGCAAAAATACCCACTCTCTGTCCCTTCCCGCAGGTGAGCACTCCATCTATAGCTTTAATTCCCAGAGGTAAAACTTCCCTGATGGGCTTTCTATCCAAGGGAGGAGGTGGTTCACGATCCAGAGGATATTCTGTCTCTCCCTCTATAGGACCTTTGCCATCCATAGGACGACCCAGCGCATCTAATACCCGTCCCAGCAAGTCTTCCCCCACTTTTATTTTCATTTCTTTTCCCAGAGCTATAACCTCACTTCCCAGCTCAATTCCGCTTCTTTCTCCTAAAGGCATAAGTAAAGTTCTCTCTCCTCGGAAACCCACTACTTCAGCTAATATCTCGTTTTCCCTGTCCAGTGAGCGCACCCGACACAACTCCCCCACCCGACAGGAAGGGCCTTGAGATTCCATCACTATTCCCACCGATTGCAGAACTTTTCCATTTAAGCGCAAGGGATCGATATTCTCAACTATTTCTTTCGCCTTAGAAAAATCAAGCACTGGTTCCCTCCTCTAAAACCTGAAACAACTCCTCTTTAATGTTTTCTAACTGAGTATCTATTCGAGCATCTATGCTGCCAAAAGCAGTTTCTATCAAACATTCTCCTCTTTTTAAGCGATGGTCCTCTTGAATTTCCAGATAATCTATCCCGTCTATTTTCCTCATCAATTCTTCTCTTATTTCCCGAACCAGGTTATATTCTTCTTCACTCACCCGTAAAACCACTCGCCCCCGGTTGCTCAGCTTTTTCAAAGCCTTCTCCACCAGACGTTCGATAAATGGTTCTCTTTCTGCCTCCCTTTCTATAATTTTCCGGGCAATAACAAAGCTAAGTTCCAGAAGAGGCTCTTTCATTTTTTCTATCATTTCTTCTCGATAATTATAAATCTCTAAAAGCTCTTGCTCCCAAACAGCCATCTTCTCCTGCCATTCTTTGTGTACCTCTTCTCTTCCTATTCTTCTGCCTTCCTCCAGCCCTTCTCTTCGAGCTCTATCTTCTATTTCTTTTCTTTTAGATTCCGCTTCTTCCAGTATCTCCTGAGCTTTTCTTTTCGCTTCTTCAATAATAAGGCTTCTTTCTTCCTGAAATTTATCTTCGTTCTCCCTTTCTTCTTCCTTTACTACCATTTTCCCATCGTCCTGTTCTTCTTCTCCTACCAGGAATAGTTCAGGGAGAAATTCCACTTCTTTGTAAAGCCTAAACAAAGATCTCATCCTCCCCTCCGCCACGGACAATTATAATTTCACCTGCTTCTTCCAGGCGGCGAATGGTGTTGACAATCTTCTGTTGAGCCTCGTTAACTACCCGCGCTCTCACCGGACCCATGTACTCCATATCTTCTTTAATCATCTGTGCTGCTCTCTGAGAAACATTGTGGAAAATTTTATCTTGTAGCTCTGGAGAGGCACCTTTCAAAGCCAGAGCTAAATCTTTCATATCCACCTGTCTTAACACCAGTTGTATTGCTCGATCATCCAGAGTTATAATATCCTCAAAGACAAACATCTCCGATTTAATTTCTTCTGCCAGCTCTGGATCTCTCTCTTCTAGAGCTTCCAAAATGCTCCTTTCTGTTCCTCTATCACTCTTATTCAAAATCTCCACCAGCTTTTTCTTCCCCCCCACTCTGGTAAAATCCTGGGTAGTAAGGAAATTAGAAATTTTTCTCTCCAAAACTGCCTCAATCTCTTTAACTATTTCTGGAGAGGTTCGATCCATAAGAGCTACCCTCATAGCTACTTCCCCTCGCACACTTTCAGGAAGATTTCCCAAAACCACCGCTGCTTGTTCCGGTCTTAAATAGGAAAGGATTAAAGCAATAGTTTGAGGATGCTCATTTTGAATGAAATTCACGAGCTGCAGCGGGTCAGCCCGGCGCAAAGATTCAAAGGGAGTAATTTCTAAAGTGGCAGAGAGCCGGCTGATAATTTCTTGAGCCCTGTGAGGACCTAAGGCTTTCTCTAAGAGTTGCCGGGCGTAATCTACGCCTCCCTGGGAAATATATTGTTGAGCTAAAGCCAGATGATAAAATTCACCAATGACTTCCTCTCGCAACTCCGGAGGAACTTTTTCCAGAGTGGCTATTTCCAGGGTTATATCTTCTATCTCTTCGTCGGTAAGCCTTTTTAAGATTTGAGCAGCCAGATCCGGCCCCAGACTCACAAGGAGAATGGCCGCTTTTTGTCTGCCAGTAAGTGACCTACGCTGAACGATAGACATAAGCTAATCCTCATGTAACCAGCTTCTCAGAAGTTTGACCGCATCTTCCGGACTGGTGTGTACTAATTTTTTGATATCTTCTTCCATTCTTTTTTGCACTTCCATTTTTACCTTTTCCTCGGGGCTAAGTTCCACCGGCCTAATAGGAGGTAATCTTTCCTCTTCATATCTTTCTTCTTCTTCATAAAATTCTGCCATCACTCTTTCGGGAAGAGTAGCAGAAACCAGTATTCTTCTTCCCAGAGAGTACATCAAAAAGATTAAAAGCGCTATTAACCCATACTTAGCTAAAAGCTCTATCCACCTCATCATATTCTGAGAAGCTAAAGCTTTCTTTTCTTCTTCTTGCATCTCTCGATTGAAAGGAAGAGATTCCACAATCAGCATATCTCCTCGTTCTTCACTCAAGCCTGCTGCTGCCTTAACTACCCCTTCTATCTTTTCCACTTGTTCAGGAGGAAGATCGCCATCCACGAGCACTGCTACCGAAAGCCTGGTAATTTTCCCCGGAGAAGAAGCAAATTTCTCCATCACCCGGTTAATCTCATAGTTCACTGTCGACTCCCAACGGGTATAATCGCTGGTTTCTCCTGCTTCCTGACTT
>FZPS01000014.1_pt100 | contig 11500 bp, 11 predicted proteins | sample 1817821 | NCBI WGS metagenome assembly FZPS01 (sample SAMEA104158645, study PRJEB21678) | metagenome | place: Germany | collected 2015-04-21 | reverse complement strand
GAGGATGTGGGTGGAATATATGGATACGCAGAATTTCTAGAAATAATAAAAGATGAAGCGCATCCACAACATGAAGAATTAAAACAGTGGGCTGAAGAGGTAGGTTACGAAGAGTTTAATATGGACGAAACCAACTATTCTATGGCAGACCTTCTTAAGCTGAAAAAGTAAAATAAAAAAATACACTACGCTTGGTTTATTTTAGCTGCATGTTGTGCAATACAATTTGCTGGTGTGGGTACTTTTATGAATAGTGCAGGAATATTTTTTGCGCCTGTAACAGAAGAATTAGGAATTAGTGTGGGGCAGCTATCTGTTTATATGACCTTAATGGGAATCTTTATGACAATAGCAATACCTTTTGCTGGTAAGGCTATATCAAGATTTAATATTAAAGTTATATTAACAGTAGCTTTTATCATTAGCCTTTCAGCAGTTGCAGCCATGTCCTTATATAATGCAGTTTGGCAATGGTATGTATCTGGAGTTATTATTGGAATATGCAGTGGTTTTGCCTTTGCTGTTACTGTACCAATTGTTATTGGAAACTGGTTTTAGAAGAAAAATGGATTAGCAATTGGTATATCTTCAGCCTTTGCAGGAGTTGGAGGAGCAATTTTAACACCAACTGTATCAAAATTTATAAATCAATTTGGTTGGAGAAGAGCTTATGTAATGCTGGCAGTAATAGTTGCTATAATAGTTTTGCCCTTTACACTATTCGTAATTAGCTTTAAGCCGGAAGATAAGGGTTTAAAGCCTTATGGCTACCAGGAAAAAGAAGATGTACAAAATAGAAATAGTAATGTAAAAGCAACTGGAGTACCACCAATGAAAGCCTATAAAAGTTTTGCATTTATTTTATTATTTATAGGTTTAGGAACTATAGCTTTCCTTGCAGGGTATTCACAATTGCTACCATCTTATGCCCTTTCAGCAAATTTATCTGTAACTGTAGGAGCAACAATGGTTTCATTTTATATGTTTGGTAATATTATTGCTAAATTAAGTGTTGGGGCCTTAAGTGATAAGTTTGGAATAAAAGTGGTAACTACCTTAAGTTTAATTGTTGTGGCTTTGTCATTTGTTATATTAATATTCAGTAATAATAATTCAACAATGGCCTTAATAGGATCAGTCCTATATGGAGTGGCACCTGCAGTTAACCTAGTTTTAAATCCAGTAATAGTTAGGGCTGCCTTTGGTACTAAATATTATGGTGAAATATTCCCAAAAGTAGCTATTGGCCAAAGCTTAATTGGAGCTTTTGGAATAACAGTAGTTGGAATGATTTATGATGCATTTGGAAGCTATATACCAACCTTTGTTTTGGGCATTATCTTAAGTATTATCGCAACTATATTAGTTTGGTTAGTCTTTAGCTTAACAAAAAGATTAGAGTGGGAAGAATAAAAAAGCTAGTGCTTGTGATGGGCATTGGCAGATGTTTTAGTTGTAGAAAATTTAAAAAAGAGATGATAATTTCAAAGGCAATTATCATCTCCTTTTAAGTAGTATTTTTTGTTTTATCATAAGTAAATATTATTTTTTATAATTGGCTTCTAGCTTATTAATAACTAAAGAAGCTCCTTTAGTTATTCCTGCAGTAGTTAAAATACAAGTAGCTAATGCTGGAATACTAGTTGCTGTTGCTAGAGCAGTAGCAACTCCTGCAGAGGCAACTAAGAAATTTTCTTTTCTCATTATATACCTCCTTAATAATTACTTTATAATACAATACTATGCAGGGGATTAAGAAAGTGTTACTAAAAAAATAAGGGCCCATTACATTTATATGCTTGACTAGATAGAATGTGTTATATATTCAAAATTTATTTTATATTTTTTATAGTCAACAATTAGGTAAACTAATTTATTCTTGATATAATGATATTATTAGACAAACCATTAGACAAATTTTAAGAGGTGAAACAAATGAGAAGAAACAATATTCCAGGTTTCAGAAGTAATGTTATGTGGAAGAAAATTATTGCAGCTATATTTTATTTAATTATGCTGGGTATTTTATTAGTTCCTCAAGGAATTACTTTTGGAGACAAGTTATTAGTATCAATTGAAAAGATATTTGGTATGGTTATACCCTTTATGCTGATTTTCAATATTAAAAATCTTAGGGACAAGTTACCCTTATTTAAAAGGAAAAAGGTAGGTAGTACAATAATTGGAACTATCCTATTTCTTTTTGTTTTTTCAATGGTGATTAGTGCAACTTCTATTTTATACTCGCCACAATATAAGGCAGAACTTGCTATTGCCCAGGAGGAAAGAGAAGCTGAAGAAAGGGCAAAAGAGGAAGGAGAAAGGAAAGAAGCAGAAGAAAAAGTTAGAGAAGAGGAAGATGCTTTAGCAAAGGAAGAAGAGGCTAGAGCTAAAAAGGAAGAAGAAGCAAAAGAAACTTCTAATTCTGTAAGTGGAAATTTAAAAGTACATTTTATTGATGTTGGACAAGCAGATAGCATTCTAGTAGAACAGGGCAATAATGCAATGCTTATAGATGCAGGAAATAATGATGATACAGAAATATTAGAAAACTATCTGAATGACCATAATATAAAAGAATTACAATATTTTGTTGGAACTCATGCACATGAAGATCATATTGGAAGTGCTGATTATGTTATTAATTCCTTTAAAGTAAATAAGGTATATTTCCCAAGACAAACTGCAAATACAAGAACCTTTGAAGATTTTGTATCTGCAGTAAAGAACAAGGGATTAAAGCTTACAGCACCTTCTCTTGGGGAGAGCTTTAAGCTGGGGGAAGCTACAGTTACAGTGCTTGCTCCAAATAGTTCATCCTATGAAGATGCCAATGATTATTCTATAGTTTTAAAAATAACCTATGGAAAAACATCCTTCTTACTAACAGGAGATGCTGAAGCAGTATCAGAAAGTGAAATGGTAGCAGGGGGAATGGACCTGTCAGCTAGCTTATTAAAGATAGGGCACCATGGAAGCCGTTCATCAACAAGTGAAGCCTTCTTAAATAAGGTAAATCCAAAGTATGCTGTTATAACTGTTGGGAGAGGCAATAGTTATGGTCATCCAACTGAAGAAGTTATGAATAGACTAAAAGCACGTAACATACCAGTTTATAGAACTGATGAAAATGGAACAATAGTTGCAACAAGTGATGGAGATAATATAACCTTTAGTGTAGGGCCGGGAAGTTATAATTTTGCATCTTCTAGCTCTAAGAGTTCAAGTAGCAGTAATTCACAGACTAATAAAACAACAACATCAGAAAAACAATCAACTAGCAATACAAATTCACAATCTAGTTCACAATCAAGTTCTAAACCGAGTACCCAACCAAGCCCTCAACCAGAAACAACTGAAACTAGTACAAGTGGAACAGGTAAAATTAAGGGAAATATAAACTCTAAGGGTGAGAAAATTTATCATATGCCAGGTGGTGCATATTACGATAGAACAGATCCAGAAGTCTGGTTTTCAACAGAAGAAGAAGCTCAAGCAGCAGGTTTTAGAAGATCTAAAAGGTAGGTGTTTATTGTGAAAGTAATAATAGACAGGTTTGAAGGAGAGTTTGCAGTTTGCGAAAAAGAAGATAGAAAAATCATTGATATAGAAATTTCTAAACTTCCTTCAAATGCAAAAGAAGGAGATGTACTTAATATATCTAATGACACAATAACTATTGAGGTTGAAGAAACAGAAAAAAGAAGAAGAAAAATAGAAGAGCTTACAAAGGATTTGTGGGCTTAAATTTATTAAAATCCCCGCACTTAAAAGTTCATCAATGCGGGGATTATCTTTATAAACTGTATGTCATATCTTTATTTTTAAACCTTTTTATTATCCAGTACAAAGTAAAGCCTAAAGTATAGGCAATAAAGTCATAAAAGTCTCCAGTACTAGTAACTAAAAATATTGGTGTGATTACTTCCCAAAATATGCTGCATCCTAATGCAACAAGAAGAATAAGTTTGAGTTTTTTAATTTTATTGTATTTACTAAAAAGTAAAATAAGGTTTAACAAAGCCATAAAGGAAATTCCACCTAAGAAGTCATTATAATGGTTTCTTAGTAAGTAACCCAAATAAGGTATGTCTACTTTAAATTTTATTCCTTCATTAATGTAAAAAAGAATGGCCGACAAAAGGACAAGAAGGATATTTTGTTTATCATCTCTAGTGTGAAAATTATATTTCATCATATTAGCCACATAGTGCAAATATAGTTAATGCTACAAGTACTGCTCCTACAACTCCCCAAAATCCCAAACTTTTATTATTTTCACTCATAAATTTATTCCCCCTCCCAAGGTAAAGTAGTTTTTTTGTATATACTATACATTCTATGACACTGCTAATGAAGGTGTGTAAAGCTATAGGGATAAAATCTCTCTTTGACTTTTGAAAAATAATTAAAATATATATTTTGGGTAACCTAATATGTGTAAACAAAAGAATGGAAGTGTGATAAATGAGAGAAACAAAAGATAAGAAAAAAATACATTATGCTTGGTTTGTTTTAGCTGCAACCAGTGCCATACAATTTGCAGGTGGTGGCGTTTTTATGAATGGGGCAGGAATGTTTTTTGAACCTGTTACAGAAGAATTAGGAGTTGCATTGGCAAGCTATCACCTTATATGACACTGCTATGGATATCTATGACAGTAACAATACCTTTTGCAAGCAAGGCTATAGTTAAATATAACATTAAGCTTATAGAAACCTTATCCTTTGTAGTTGGCCTTTTAGCCTTTGGAGCCATGTCCTTGTATACAGCAGTATGGCAATGGTATATGTCAGGAATTATTATTGGAATATGCAGTGGCTTTGCCTTTGTTGTGGCGGTACCAATTATTCTTGGGAAATGGTTTTATAAGAAAACAGGTTTAGCCCTAGGAATTTCCTCAGCCTTTGCGGGTATTGGTGGAGCAATTTTAACTCCTATTACAACAGTATTTATAGATAAGTTTGGCTGGAGAATGGCCTATGTCTTGCTGGCGCTAATAGCAGCTATTATAGTTCTACCTTTCACAATATTTGTAATCAGCTTCAAGCCCGAAGATAAGGGCCTAAAACCTTATGGCTATGGAGAAAAGGAAGAAGTGAAAAATAGTAATAGCAATTTACAAGCAAGAGGAGTAGCCCCTAAAAATGCCTATAAAAGTATAGCCTTTTATTTACTATTAATAAGTTTGGGGATTATTGCTTTCCTTACAGGTTATTCTCAATTGTTACCCTCCTATGCACTTACAGTAAATTTAACAGTGGCTATAGGAGCAGCAATGATTTCTTCCTATATGATTGGTAATGTTCTTTCTAAATTATTTGTTGGCGGTTTAATCGATAAATTTGGAGTTAAAATTGTATCAACCCTAAGCTTAATTATTTTAGGATTATCATTTGTTATATTAATTTTTAGCAATAATGTAGTTGTAGCCCTAGTAGGATCCTTTATACACGGTATTGGTCCAGCAGTAAACTTAGTTATATAGAGGCAAAACTTTATAATAAGATGATATTTTAATAATGCAGGGGACATAGAGAAGTTTAAATAATCTGCTAAATTATTAATTTTAAGGGATATTTATATAAAAATTGACATTAATTATTTACTAGTGCTATACTTAAATCCATAAGTAATGGGTATAGAGGTGGTTCCATGTCTGCAAAAAGAGTTACTATGAAAGATATAGCTAAGGAAGCTGGAGTTTCAACTGCTACTGTTTCCTATGTGCTAAACTATTCCAATAAGGAAAAAATAAGCCATGAAACTAGGATGCGTATATTTGAAGCTGCAAACAAGCTTAAATATGTTCCAAATATGAATGCAAAATCTCTAGTTAGCAAGAGAAGCTATATGGTGGGAATAATAATTAATATAGAAGAAAAAAATAAAAAGAGCAAATTATATCAGTATTATGATTTATCAAGGGAAATGCAAAGAAAACTAAATACCCTAGGCTATGATGTGCTTTTACTGCCTACAAAAGAAGTAATGAAGGATCTAGCAATAGGGCAAAAGCGATCTCTTGACGCCATATTCATAGTAGATTTAAATGAAGAAAAGTTTAAGGAAATTGCAAATCAATTTTATGTACCTGCAATTTTTATAGAGGGCTATGTAGAAGATGATATTTTTTGTAAAATCCTAACTGACTTTGATGCAGTTTTAGATAGGGCAGAGGAATACTTAGGTAAGGAATACTATCTAGTTATGGATGACTATTCAAATAAAAGAATTTTAGACACCATATTAAAGAGAATCCCAAGGAAAGATGTCTTTATTAATAAATACGAAAATAACTTAAAAGAGTTTTTAGAAGAGAGAAAAGAGAAAAAAGGCCTAGTTATTGGGGAAGTATTAGGAATGCAGGTAGAAAAGTATGTAAGTAATAAAAACCTCTGTGTAGTTGTAAATTCTAAGAGGGATATTATGCTCTTACCAGATACTAAAACAATTACTGTAAGCAATAAAGAAAAGGCTGAAAAGGCTGTAGAAGTAATGGAAAAATTATTAAGATTTGAAAATGTAGATAATATTAATCATCTTGTATATATAAAACCACTAAAAAATAAATAAAAGTCTTAAGAAAATTGTGCAAGTATACAAAAGCGCAATTTTCTTTTTTTATTTAATAGAAAAAATTAAGTAATTAATAATAGCCTAGCCCATGAAGATAGAATTGTATCTACTAAGCTTTTCTATGTGCAAATTTACTTAAGTAAAAAAGTTAAGCAAAGTTAAATTTTATTATAAAAAATAACTCTTGTTAAAAATTCCAAACTTGTTTAAAAAGAGTAAAAAACCATTGATATCGTTAATTGTAAAGGTTATAATTCCAATAGATTAAACGCATAATTGATTATAGATTATTAAGGAAAGGAGACAATTATTATGAATTTTGCAGCAATTATCCATGAGGCTAAAAGTGCCTTAGCATATGCCTATAGCGAGGATAAGCTTCATGTAAGAATAAAAACAGCAAAAAATGATGTAGATAATATTGAAATTTTAGCAGTAGACCCCTTTAACTGGATTCCAAGAAGAGATGGAAGTGGAATTTATGATTTTGATATAGCTTCAATTAAGAAAATTAAAATGGAAAAGGAACAAGTAACAAGGGATCACGACTCTTGGTTTGCAGAAATTAGTGATATAAGCTGGAAGAGAATCAAGTATTGTTTTATCCTTGAAAATAAAAATGAAAAATATATATATGGAAGTCACTATAGGCTCCCATATACAGAAGATAAAAGAAAGCTATATGATTTATCTAATTATTTTAACTACCCTTATATAAATGAAGAAGATCTATATACAGCTCCAGACTGGGTAGAAAATACAGTTTGGTATCAAATATTCCCTAAAAGCTTTTATGGAGCAAATAATAGTGAAGAAGGAAACTTACTTGGCATAATAGAAAAGCTTGATTACATTAAAGAGGCTGGCTTTAATGGAATTTATTTAACTCCAATTTTTGAATCCCCTAGTCAGCATAAGTATGATACTACAGATTATTTTAAAGTTGATGAGGAATTAGGAGATAATGAAACCTTTGGAAAGTTAGTTCAAGAAGCCCATAAACGTGGAATTAAGGTTATGCTAGATGCAGTATTTAACCATTGTGGATTTTTCCATCCCTATTGGCAGGATGTAGTTAAAAACGGGAAAAACTCTAAATACTTTGATTGCTTCTATGTGCTAGATCCTAATAAGCCAATAGTTGCTGGTCAAATAATAGATGGCAAACCAGAAGCTGTGCCAAGGGAAGAATTAAATTATTTCACCTTTGCCTACACCCAATCAATGCCAAAGTGGAATACAAGCAATCCCCTTGTAAGAGAATACCTACTAAAGGTTGCTGCCTATTGGGTTGAAAAATATGATATAGATGGCTGGAGACTAGATGTTTCCAATGAAGTATCCCATGATTTCTGGAGAGAACTTAGGAAGAGATTAAAGGCTATAAAACCTAGCTTATATTTACTAGGTGAAAATTGGGATAATTCCTATCCTTGGCTAAAGGGTGACCAATTTGATGCAGTTATGAATTATGAGTTTTCAACTCCTATTTGGGCCTACTTCCGCTTAAATAATCCTGAAAAAGCTAGATATAGTGATAAGGACTTGAAATACGAATTAAGCAAGCTATTAGTAAGTTATCCAAAACATTTAACTAAAAACCTTTTTAACCTTTTAGATAGCCATGATACAGAGAGATTTTTAACCATGGTAAATGAAAGGATAGAGCTGGCTAAACTTGCCTATATTATATTATTAACCTATCCAGGTTCTCCATCTATTTATTATGGCAGTGAAATTGGTATGACAGGGGGAGAACATAGCAATAGGGAACCAATGATTTGGGATGAAGCTAAGCAAAATAAAGATCTATTATCCTTCATAAAAAAATTAATTCAATTACGTAAAAATCACCAGAGCTTTAGAAGTGAAAACTTGCAGTGGATAAGCCTTGAAAATGTAGATGATCTTTTAATCTATAAAAAGGAAAGTGAAAAGGAGGTCTTATATGTAATTATAAATAACAATGATAAAGCTAAGAAACTTGTAGTTCCAGGAGAAATAAGAGGAATAGAAGTTAGGGACTGCATAGAAGAAAATAATATTTTAATAAATAAAGAAATAGAACTTTTCCCATATGACTATAAACTTTATTTACAAGAAAAATAGCATGCTTATTAATGGAGTCGCAAAATGTGACTCTATTTTTTATAATACGATAAAAAGTAATAAAATGTTAACAAAGTGCATTCTGGGAATTAGGGAAAAAATATGTTAATATAATATTAAATTAATATAAATTTAAATTTATATTAAAATTTATGTTGAAAATATAAAAATTATAGGAAAAGTACATTAAGACAGGGGGAGACAACTATGGATAAAAGAAAAAAGGCAGTTAGTATAGGACGAAAAATAATGGTTCAAATAATTGCTTTAGTAATAGCAATTATTTCTTTTTCTTCCGTTCTATCCTATTCAAAGACAAAATCAAACATTCTAGAAAGAACCTATGACACTTTAACAGAAAGAACAAAAGATAGTGCAGCAGCAATTGAAAGGGAATTTTTTTATCGCAAAGAACAATTAAATTACATGGCTTCATTGCCGGAAATAAAGTCAATGGATTGGAAAGTGCAAAAGCCTCTTCTTATTGAGTTAGCAGAAAAATGGAATTATGATAGTATATTTATTGTTGATAGTAAAGGCTTTGGCTATTATCCATCAGAAACAGAGCCCAAGGATCAGTCAGAAGAAGAGTTTTTTAAAACAATGCAGGAAAAGGGAACCTTTATTACTGAACCTTTCATAAGACAGGAAGAAAGAGAATCAATAACTACTATTGTTTTACCTATTAAAGGAGACTCTGATTCAGTATTAGGATACATATGTGGGACTATTAAGCTAGATGAAATAAATAAAATTGTACAATCCATAAAAATTGGAAATGAAGGATATGCATTTTTACTAAATGATTATAATAAATTTGTTGCTCATCAGGATATGGAGTTAGTTATAAATGAAATAGACCTTTTTGGCTTTTTTAACCCTGATGAAGATGAATTAATAAATAATAAATTACGAGACTTTTCTGATAGGACAAAAGGTAGTGAAGGTGCAGTTGAAAATTTAAAAATAGGAGAATCTAATCTTTATATTTCACACTCAAAAGTTAACAATACTCCTTGGACAATATATCTTGTATCTTCATCAACAGATATATTAGGTGGAATTAATGAAATTGCAGTTCAACAAGTAATGTCAGCTTTTGTCTTTATAATAGTTGGAGTAATGATTTCTATATTTATTAAGAGATATTTAACATCAGAAATAGATAATATTAAGAAATATTCTACAGAATTATCATCATATAACTTATCCTATAAAGGGGTTGCAAAGGAAAATAACGAATTTGGACAAGTTATAGAAGCATTAAATTCTGGTGTAGATGCTTTAAATACAACTATTACCGAAGTAAAATTAAAGAGTGATGAAATTTTATCAAGCAGTGAGGAAATAGATTCTATGTTATCTGAAATAGCAGTTGAATTAGATGAAACTTCAGCTACAACAGAAGAAATTTCAGCTAGTATGGAGGAATTTAATGCAGCTTTACATGAGGTAAACAATGCTTCTGAAACAATAAATATGGATGCAAAAGCAGCAGTAAATAGAGCACTTAACAGCTTAGAGCTAGCAAATAAAATTGAAGCTGATGCAAATATCATTCATGATGAAACCATTGCATCAAAAGAAAATGTTGAAAATATTTATAACAAATGTAGTATTAAGCTAAAGGAAGCATTAGAAAAGATAAGTGTTGTTGAAAGCATAGCATTAATGTCCAATAGCATATTAGATATTTCTGAGCAAACAAGCTTATTAGCTCTTAATGCATCAATTGAGGCAGCAAGGGCAGGGGAACAAGGAAAAGGTTTTGCAGTAGTTGCTGAGGAAGTAAGAAAGTTAGCGGAAGAATCAGCTATAGCTGTTAATAATATACAAAATACTATAGATAATGCCTTAGTTGCAGTTAATGATTTATCTAGAACATCATCAGAATTATTATCTGTAGTTGAAGGTGATATATTAAGAGACTATAAAAAGTTAATTGATGTAGCAGTATTATATAAATCAGCTGGAACTGATGTTAAGGACATGGCTTCAGATTTCTCAGAAATATCAACAGGAGTTTCAAATTCAGTTAATGATATTACAACTAGTATTAATGAACTTACACAAGTAGTTACATCTGTATCAGAGGCAACTGTAGCTATTGCAGAAAGTATGAATAATATTAATGTAGTAAAGGACTCAATAATAACTAATTCAGCTAGCAATAAGGAAAAATCAGCTAACTTATCTGAGCTAGTAAATAAATTTAAGTTATAAAAATAAAAAATATAAGTATAGATATTTTTTAAATTATTTTTAGATATCTATACTTATTTTTATATATACTAATTATAATTTTCTGAATTTACAATTCATATTTAACAGATCTCCAGAGAGGGAAACTGTAATATCCCCATTCATTTTCTTCATAAGGGATTTTGATATGGCAAGGCCTAATCTTGTTCCTTTTCCTGAGCGGCTATTATCTGCCATATAGAATCTATCAAAAAATCTTTCTAAGTTGTCAGGATTTATGTGTGTCACATCATTACTTACCAGATCCTTTCTTACTTTAATTCTGCCTTATTAAAAGAGCTATAGCTATTACTGTTGAAATAGCAATTGTTATTAAGCATACTGCAACTACCTCAAAGCCCTGAGAAAAAGTAATTTCTTCTAGGGTGGCTAAGAAGCAAGTCTAATTTGAGCTGTTTATCTAACTTGGCAGTAATGACTATTATAGGCATTTGCTTAGTTTCCCTAATATCTAAAAATGAATTCTTACTACAATCAATTTATGCAGCAATTAGTAGATTTCAAACAGATTATTTACTTTATAAATATGGATATTATGGTATTGAAGGT
>FZPS01000197.1_pt167 | contig 11503 bp, 8 predicted proteins | sample 1817821 | NCBI WGS metagenome assembly FZPS01 (sample SAMEA104158645, study PRJEB21678) | metagenome | place: Germany | collected 2015-04-21 | reverse complement strand
TAAGCCCGGAAGTATTTATACCTCCTCCAAAAAATATATCGTTTCCGCCAATCCACAATAATACCACATCAGGGTTATAAGTATTCAGCCATTTGTCAATATTACTTGATATTTGTGGAATTGTCCACCCTGAATGCCCCTCATGATTTCTCTGAGGTAATGAACTTGGTCCCCCAGTTTGTGAACCAACAAATTGGAAATTAAGTCCAGCGTTTGTATAGTGTTTATACAAGTCGGTGCGGTATCCACCGTAGCTAGGGTCTCCCATACCAGCAGTACATGAGTCTCCCACTGGCATTATTTTTATTGGTCCTGATGTTATAGGATTAGGTGTAGTTGTAGGCGCAGGAGGCGTCTTGGGTGGAGAAGTTGGTTCAACTGGAGTGCCGCCAGCCAGGCTCTTTAATATGTCAATAGTGCTGTTAAACCAAATAGTAGCAACTTTACTGTATCCAGTAGGACTTAGGTGTAAATTATCAGAAGAAATATCTGTACTATGTACAAGATTTATATCACTAAGTTTGACAAAATAGACGTTTTTTCCGGCGTTGGCTTTTTGTTGTACAACTCCAGGAATAGTGGCATTATATTGTTTAACTTGTTCAGGAACAGGGTAATAGTCAGCCACAAATATTGTAATATCAGGTTTGAATCTTAAAATTTGGTCTATTAAACTGCTAAGCCCGGAAGTATTTATACCTCCTCCAAAAAATATATCGTTTCCGCCAATCCACAATAATACCACATCAGGGTTATAAGTATTCAGCCATTTGTCAATATTACTTGATATTTGTGGAATTGTCCATCCTGAATGCCCTTCGTGATTTCTCTGAGGTAATGAACTTGGCCCCCCAGTTTGTGAACCAACAAATTCTACATTAAGTCCAGCATTTTTATAGTGTTGATACAAGTCGGTGCGGTATCCGCCATAGCTAGGGTCTCCCATACCAGCAGTACATGAGTCTCCCACTGGCATTATTTTTATTGGTGCTGACTGAGCAACAGATTGAAAAACTGTTCCATTCACCATAATGATGCTGGAAATTAACAGTGCTAAAATCAACACCCTCCCCATTTGAATTCTGAATTTGTACATTATAAATCCTCCTTTTTAATTTATTATACTTTATATTGTAAAAATGTTAAGAAATTAAGGAACAAATTGATAAATAGAATTTTATTTTATATTGCCCTCTTAACTAATATTCGACACAAAAAAAAATTTAAAGTTATAAAATACTACTTTTTTTAATAGAAAAAAATACTTCAGTAATCAGGTCATCAGAAGACTTAACCTGAAAGGGATTAACCACATATACTTCATATGGGGATTTAGTCAACTCATATCCATTTTCCTCCACCCATTCACTAAGTCTAATATATAAGGAAGATAATTCTGAGAGACAACCCTTTAAAACAGATTTAGCACATAATCCACCAGGTAAAATCCGTGTTCCATTTACAGTTTCTTTTATTGGTATTGCAAATTCTAAATCATTTCCGTCAGGGTTAAATTCGGAATTATGGTATATAGTTATTGGTTTTCCCACGGGGGTAAGTTGTTCTAAAGCAATTCTTTCATAGAGTTTACCAAAATAATTTCCGTATCCCTGAAGAAAGTCTTCCTTAGTCATTGTTTTTCGTAAATACAAAATATTCATAGGTTCAGTTTCAACAAGTTCTACCTTTATGTTATCAAGATATGACATAATGGGTATATTATTTTGCAGGTTTGATATGTCATTATTAAGCTGATTAAGAGAATATTCAATGGATTTTAATTTTTTTTCCATTTCAATTTTTTTTAGTTTGAATTTTGAATAAAGAATTTCTTCAAATTGACTTTTATCTAATTCCACGGCTTCCTTTATCTCCCTAATTTCGTCAAGGGAAAAATGATAGGATTTTAACCTATTGATAAATAGCATGTTTTTTAGTTGCTTAATAGAATAGTATCTGTAACCTGTTTCGGTGTTTATTTCATCAGGTTTGATTAATCCAATTTCATCGTAGTAACGAAGAGTTTTTGTTGACACCCTACATATTTTAGAAAACTCACCAATAGACAACAAGAAACATCATCTCCATTCTAAAAAATAAGTTTCTCTATAATAAGTATCTCTATCTAAATATTTACTATATACCTTTACCTAGGGGAAAAGTCAATAGGGAAAAGTCAATAGTTTTTCGTGATATAAAAAAGTTTATCATTTGATTGTATATTTTATCAAAAAAAAAATCAATTATATTATAAAAAAAATCATAGAGTTTAATGTATAAGATTGGTATCATAAATATATATCTTATATTATAAGTATTAAATATCGTTAATATGAAAAGTCTAAAAATATAAAAAATCAAAATCTTAAAGGGGAGAAATTTCTGTGTTTATAAAAAATTTAAATAAATTTTTAAAAAGCTTAATAATTTCACCGTTAGTTTTACCCACATTATCAGTTTCAAATTTACCACAAGCAGGATTTGATGAATATAAAAAAGATATTCCACATGGGGAATGTAAGGAAGTAGAGTATTTCTCATCTACAACTGGTGTTAATCGTAAAGCAATGGTTTACACACCTCCAGGATATTCTGCCAATAATAAATATAATGTTCTCTACCTTTTCCATGGTATAGGTGGGGATCATCTTGAATGGCTTAATTGTGGAGATGTTGTAAATATTTTTGACAATTTATATGCAGAAAACAAAATAGAACCTATGATTATAGTAATGCCAAACGGTCGTGCAATGAAAGACGACAGGGCAATAGGGGATGTTTTTGCAAAGGACAAAGTGGAAGCATTTGATAATTTTCAAAATGATTTATTTGATAACCTTATTCCTTTTATAGAATCTAATTATTCTGTGCTGACCCATCGGGATAACCGTGCAATTGCAGGAGAATCTATGGGCGGCGGACAAGCATTAAATTTTGGACTAAAATACTTAGAACACTTCGCGTATATAGGATCCTTTTCTCCAGCACCTAATACTAATCCTCCTCATATTCTTTTTGCTAATAAAGAAAAAATTCTTTCTGATTTAAAAGTATTATGGATTTCTTGTGGAGACAAAGATGAATTGTTAAATATTTCAGAAGGAGTACATGAATACTGCGTACAGGAAAACATTCCCCACACATGGTACTTAAATTCAGGGAAACATGATTTTGTTTTTTGGAAGGATTGTTTATATAAATTTTTGCAGGAAATATTTAAACCTGCAAAAAAAGAATAATTTAATAATTTGCAGTTTAAATTAAATATTAGTTTGTTGGAGGAGGGAGTTTTTATGAAAAAGAAAATGTTTTTTATTATTTTAACGACATTTGTGGTGTTACTCTTTAGTAGTCTACTTACAGTAACTTCTTATGGTGTAAATAGTCCGACAGCAAAAGAGATAGGAAACTCCAATCCATTGATAGATCACAAACTAGGAGCAGATCCTTATGCGATAGTTTATGACGGAAGAGTATATATTTATATGTCCAGCGATGCTTATGAATACAGTAATGGAAGAATTGTTGAAAATTCATTCAGTAACCTCAATAAAATACATGTCATATCTTCTGCCGATTTGGTAAACTGGACGGATCATGGTGCAATTCCAGTAGCAGGTGCTAATGGTTTAAACGGTGGAAAGGGAATTGCAAAATGGGCATGGGGTTCATGGGCACCATCGGCAACATACAAAATAATTAATGGCAAGCCTAAATTTTTCTTATACTTTGCAAATACAGGGGCTGGTATTGGAGTGCTTACAGCAGACAGCCCAATAGGTCCATGGAAAGATCCTTTAGGAAAACCTTTGGTGGATCATAATACTCCTGGAATGTCTGGAGTTACATGGCTTTTTGACCCTGCCGTGTTGGTAGATGATGATGGAAGCGGATACCTTTACTGTGGAGGAGGTATACCAGACGATACCAATCCGGCATCTATCGCAAATCCTGGGACAGGTAGAGTTATTAAATTAGGTGACGATATGATTAGTACAGTGGGTAGTGCTGTAAGGATAGATGCACCCTACTTTTTTGAAGCTGCAGAAATACATAAACATAATGGTAAATATTATTACTCCTATTGTATTAATTTTGCAGGAACACATCCACCAGAGTATCCAAAAGGTGAAATTGCCTATATGGTAAGTGATAATCCTATGGGACCATTTACTTATAAAGGGACTTTTTTAAGAAATCCTGCTGTGTTTTTTGGAGTAGGAGGAAATAATCATCATACCACATTTAAATTTAGAGATGAGTGGTATGTGGCATATCATTCTCAAACTGTAAGCTTGGCAGAGACAGGGGCAGGAAGAGGCTATCGCTCTCCAAATATAAATAAGATGGAAATGAATGCAGATGGGACAATTAGACAAGTACAAGGAAATTTTAAAGGTGTTGCACAGCTTGTAAATCTTGACCCTTACAAGAGAAATGAAGCAGAAACCATTGGGTGGAATGCAGGAATATCAACTGAGGATTGCCAAGCGTCAGGTGGACCAGTATATAATCAAAACGTAGCAAATATAAACAATGATGACTGGATAGGCGTGGGAAATGTTGATTTTGGTTCAGTTGGGGCAACTGAATTTATAGCAAATGTGGCATCTAAAACAAATGGCGGAAAGATAGAAATACGTTTAGGCAGCCCGACAGGTACTCTTGTTGGTACTCTCAATGTAGGTTCTACAGGCGACTGGCAAAAATGGGAAGTTTTAAAAACCAGTGTTAATAATGTAACTGGTGTTCATGATGTATTCTTTGTTTTTAAAGGAAATGGTTCTGATTATTTGTTTAATTTTGATTACTGGCAGTTTGTAGAAGGTGAAAAAGACCCAAGTGGAAATGATGATGAAGATGAAGAAGATGAGGAAGAAAGTGAAATAGATGCATTTTCTAGAATTGATGCAGAAGATTATAGTAATTATAATTCTTCAACTCTTGAAATAATTGGGACTCCAAATGATTCAAATGGTATAGGATATATAGAAAGAGGAGATTATACAGTATATAAAAATGTAAACTTTGGTAAGGGGGCAATATCTTTTAAAGGAATGGTTGCTTCTGAGCTTGCCACTAATATTGAATTGAGACTTAATAGTCCAACAGGCACTCTTATAGGCACTTTGAAGGTGGCAATAACAGGAGATTGGAGTGAGTACGAAGAGCAAACATGTAGTATTGATGGAGCTACAGGAATAAACGATTTATATCTTGTATTTTCAGGACCTGTAAATGTTGACTGGTTTACATTTGAAAACGGAGAAGAAGATGATGATGATGCAGTAAGTTTAGGAGATTTAAATGGCGATGGGAAAATTGACTCAATTGATGCTGCATTATTAAGAAGACATATTCTTGAAATACAATCTCTTACAGGAGATGCACTATTAAATGCAGATATAAATAAAGATGGAAAAATAGATACAATGGACTATACTTTAATTACAAGACATATACTTCAAATTATCAAACTATAATATTTAATTTAAATTTAGAAGGAGGCTATTTAGTTGAAAAAACAGGGAGTAAATCCTTATCTTCCATCATGGGAATACATTCCAGATGCAGAACCTTATGTTTTTAATGATAGAGTTTATATTTATGGTTCTCATGATCGCTTTAATGGATATGCATATTGTTTAAATGACTATGTTTGTTGGTCTGCACCCGTTGATGATCTTTCAGATTGGCGCTATGAAGGTGTTATTTATAAAAAAACTGATGTGGAAAATAATGAGGACGGGGACAGCTGTCTATACGCTCCTGATGTGACGGTTGGACCTGATGGAAGATACTATTTATATTATGTTGATAGTAAACGTTCTATAGTTTCAGTTGCTGTTTGTGATACACCTGCAGGAAGGTACAAGTTTCATGGCTATGTACGTTACCAAGATGGGACCATTTTAGGAGAGAGGGAAGGAGATGAGCCTCAATTTGACCCGGCAGTACTTACTGAAGGGGACAGGACTTATCTTTATACTGGTTTTTGTCCTATAGGTGATAGAACAAGGTCTGGAGCTATGGCAACAGTACTTGGACCTGATATGCTTACAATTATTGAAGAACCAGTTATTGTTGCACCAAGCGAACCCTATAGTAAAGGTAGTGGATTTGAAGGACATGAGTTTTTTGAAGCTCCATCAATTAGAAAAAGAGGAGATACCTACTATTTCATATATTCTTCAATAGTTTTTCATGAATTATGTTATGCTACCAGCAAAGATCCTACTAAAGGATTTAAATTCAGAGGGGTAATTGTAAGCAATAATGATATTCATATTAGTTCTTATAAACCTCCACAAAAGCCTATGTATTATGGTGGTAATAACCATGGCAGTATTGTTGAAATAAATAACAAATGGTATGTGTTTTATCATAGACACACAAATGGAACTAATTTTAGCAGACAAGCTTGTATGGAAGAAATACAATTTTTAGAAGATGGATCAATTCCTCAAGTTGAAATGACTTCATGTGGTTCAAATAATGGACCCTTAAAAGGATTAGGTGAATATCCTGCTTATATTGCTTGTAATTTATTTTGTAAGGATGAAGAAGCGTATACAGATTTTACTGGAGCTTGGATGGATAAACAATTTCCTAAAATTACTCAAGATGGAAAAGATGGAGATGAAGAAGTTGGCTATATTGCAAATATGAAAGCCTCAGCTACTGCAGGTTTTAAGTATTTTGACTGTAAAGGAATAAATAAAGTAAAAATTAAAGTGAGAGGGTATTGTAAAGGTGATTTTGAAGTAAAGACCTCCTGGAGTGGCGAAGCCCTTGGAAAAATAGCAGTGGAGTTTTCTAATGTGTGGAAGGAATATTCGGCTAACATTGCTATTCCAGACGGTATACACTCATTGTATTTCACATATACTGGTGAAGGAAGTGCAAGTTTGGCTTCTTTTACATTAGAAAGATGACAAAACATATATAAATACACAAAACACAAACCTTTTTTAGGGTGTATATATGGAAAAAAGATATACACCCTATGAATTTTATTAAAATTAGAACATATAAAATTGTTGACCTATAAAACAAAAAAATTTATATAAAAGTATAATTTTTTAACTACTTGACAATATAAACAATGTATTTTATAATAAAATTAACGCGCGTTAGTAATAATCGTTGTTGCTATAAATTAATTCAATGTACTTTTATTTATTGTTTTTAAAAAACATTTCTATAGAAAAGCCGATATATTAATTGAAAAAACGATATATTAAAAGCATTATCATAGGGGTGGTATAATTTAACATATCGTGTCATTTTTCAAAACAAGTAGAATTTATTTAAAAAAGTTAGCAGTAATGAATTTTAAAAGGTTGTGTATTGTGTTTTAAATTTTTATTGGGTACTTTTAAATGTGCTATATTGTTTTTAAATTTATGTTTTTTAGGGAGGTATGAAATGGTTAAAAAGTCTTTTTTCTCTTTTATCTTGGTAAGTGTACTTTTGTGCACATTTATATTTGCTTTTTCAGCAAATGTTTTTTCATCCAGACCAATGACAACAACATATTTTGAATCTGACTTTTCAAGCCATAATGCAAATATATGGGAAAAAGCTGACTGGGATAATGGAGATGTGTTCAATTGTATGTGGAAACCTAGCCAGGTTGCGGTAGGTAACGGCAAAATGACTCTTACTTTGGATAAAGATAATGACCCAAGTCACGAATATCCATACAAAAGTGGTGAGTATCGTACCACAACATATTTTGGTTTTGGATATTTTGAAGTAAGAATGAAGGCTGCAAAAAATCCAGGTATAGTGTCATCATTTTTTACATATACCGGGCCATGGGATGGGGATCCATGGGATGAAATAGACATTGAGTTTCTTGGAAAAGATACAACTATGGTTCAATTTAACTGGTGGAAAGATGGAAATGGTAACAATGAGTATTTACACCGTTTAGGATTTGATGCATCACAAAGTTTTAATGCCTACGGTTTTGACTGGAAACCAAATTCAATTGATTTTTATGTAAATGGAGTTAAAGTTTATACAGGTTATGGAAACATACCACAAACTCCAGGTAAAATAATGATGAATTTATGGCCGGGCAGGAATGTTGACGATTGGTTAGCACCTTATGATGGAAGAACTCCATTAGTGGCTGAATATGAATATGTAAGATATTATCCAAATGGTTTTCCAGGTAATCAGCCAACACAGCCTCCAACACAACAGCCAACACCGCCTCCAACACCACCGCCAGCTACTAATAAAGGTGATTTAAATGAAGATGGCATAATAAATACAAATGATTATGTAATATTGAGAAGATATATACTTGAAATAGACTTTCCTAATCAGCAACAAAAGCAAATTGCTGATATAAATAATGATGGTGAAATTAACACAATGGATGCAGTGCTTTTGAGCCGATATATTCTAGAAATTATAGACAATTTCGATATATGATTAAGGTTGTGGAAATCTCCCTCGATGTTTACAAACCTTAAAAATAAATCCAGCCAACTAAATTAATAAATAGGTGGCTGGATTTTTTTATAGGTAAAAATTCAAAGAATTTAATCAGATATACTTTTACAAGATTCTCTTTTTATTATTTTTCCATGAATTATTTTTTCTATAGGTACTAAATAACCTTTTTCAACTGACTGTATAAGTAGTTTTGTAACAGCTTTTGCAATTTCGGACAAAGATACGCTGACAGTAGTAAGTGGGGGAGACATATATTCTGATATTTTGATATTATCAAAACCAACTATTGAGATGTCTTGGGGAATTTTTAAATTTGATTCTCTAATAGCTTTATATGCCCCTATTGCCATGGTATCGTTGCACACAAACACTGCTGTTGGAAGTTTAGGAGATTGTAAGATGCTTTTCATAGCTTGGTATCCGCTAGGTTCTGTAAAATCACCATATCCAATAAAGCAATCTGGCAAGTTTATATTGTGATCTTTTAAAGCTTGTTTAAAACCTTCAAACCTGGTTTTGCCTGATAGTTTTTCTAAATCTCCTGTCACTATACCAATATCTCTGTGTCCAAGCTCAATAAAATACTTTGCTATATCATAAGCTGTTTGAAAATTATTTGTATTTACGTATATAGCCTTGTCTTCACTAAAGCTGTCTATTTCAATATCTACTGCAGCTAAAATAAATTCCTCTTTCATTAGCTTAAGTATTTTTTTATAATCTTCTTTTCCACTGCCGATAATTACTCCAGCATCAATTCTTTTTTCACAGAAAGCACTTTGGATTTTCCACAATTCACTAGAAGAGAAAATAGTGGATACCAAAACATAATAGTGCATTTTATTAGCCTGATCAATAAATGCATTGGTAAATGGCGCAAAAAAGGTATTGTCATACAATAGAGCTTCATCATTTTGTATAACATGGTGTGGTTCTTCATGGTCCTTAATATCGACTATAAAAATACCTAGTGTGGAATTTTTACTGCCTGCTAACCTTCTGGCTGAAGCATTTGGATAATAATTATATTCTTTTATTGCTTTTAAAACTTTTTCTCTTGTTGCAGCAGGTATATCAGGATAATTATTAATTACACGGGATACTGTACTTCTAGACACTCCAACTATTTTTGCAATTTCTTCACTTGTCATAAACAACCATTCCTTTTATAACGGATTTAATTTAAATTTAGATTAAATATGTGTTTTTTTATTTATAGTATATCATATAATTTGCTTTATCACTAGGATAGAGTTTAATACTAGAAAATGGGGAAAAATTACGCCACCTTTTTTAAAAAGGCGGCGTAAATAGGGGGGGATCCCGTTTTCTATTTTAAAATTACAGTTGTTATTGATTTAGCAGGAAGAAGAACGGTATTTCCGCCACTTAAGCTTCCAATAAATTCTGCTTTTTCATCTTCACTTGTTCTGTATATTTCAGAATTTGATGCTGTAAAGCCATTAAAGTCTAATGCTACAGTTTCAGAAGAAGATGATGTATTTAATAAAACAACAGATATTGACTGATTATCTGGTGAAATATATGCGGATATTTTTATATCATCTGAATTTACTGATGCGTCAACACGAGTATATCCAGGTTTTATAAACTTTGCATATTGTTTTAAAACATAGTATTTATCATCTAAAATGTACCCATTAGGTGTTGTCCACTGGTTGCTATCCCAAGGGAACTCTATTGTTACAAGGCCTCCACTTTCTCCCCATATAAGATCCCAGTATAAATACATGGACACATCTCCGTTTACAAGACAGTTGTGAATAATCCATGCAGTATTAAATGCATCGCCACGGTAAAATTCTGTCTGGTATTTAGGTATATTAGGGTATTTGTTTTTAATTTTTAGTAATTCATTATTAAATGAATCAGGTTGATTTTCATCTCCGCCATGGTATAAGTGAAAAGCCAATCCGTCTAAATAATCGGTATTTATTAAACTCATATAACCATCAAAATTGTTATATCCAATGCCAAGAACTTCAGGACCTAATATTTTAGGCGGATTATCCATGCTGCTGTTAAGCTTATTATAAACAGCCTCAAGTGCTTTTGCATAAACAGCATTGTTTCCATTTTCATTCTTGTCAAAAACACAGGACTCATATTCGGTTTCCATATCAGGCTCATTTTGTATACTGATATAATCAGGAACTACACCAATTTTTTCATATTCTTTCAATGAATCGTACCAGTAGTCAGCAAATTTATCATATACAAATTCACCGTTTTCTTTTTTTAGAGTTCCGCCTCCACTAGAGTTATTTGATTTTAAATAAGCAGGAGGGGTCCAAGAAGACATCATTATTTTTAAATCTTCACCCACGGATTTTTTTGCTTCTGCAACAATTTCTTTTGCATGGTCATCAAATGAAGATTCATTTTCATATGTAATATACCAGTTATTCAGGCGTAGTATGCTTAGTCCAAGTTCATTAAATATAGCATCGTATATTTCTGCTTTATTAGGATGATCTATAAGCCAATTTTGATAATATGCGATGGATGCTCCAAAGCCTTCCATTGTCTGATGTTTTATACTAGTATCAATAGAAGCGTAGATAGCATTAGTTGAAACAGGGAATTGGTCTATAATACCTAATATATACCTTCCCATAAGTGTAGCGTCTAATGAGTTTATTTTTTCATCACCATTTAAGTCTGCAGCCTGGGTATTTCCTATTGGAAATTCCTCAATGACGCCAAGGGCATATCTTTGTAACAGTACATAATCCCTTGTGTCGATTTTTCCATCACCGTTTAAGTCACCATAAAAAATGCTGTCTCCTAAAGTTATGTACTTGATATCATTTTTTTCTGTATTGGCAAGTGCTGCACCTGGCAAATAAAAAGCTGTAAGAAGCAGAACACTGACCAACAAAAATATAGATTTTTTAATTTTGTATTTTTTCACTTTTTTACCCCCTTAGTAAATTTTATTATATTATTCGCCATGTATATTTAATTTAATGTACATTTATACTTTAATGTTATCTATTTTATATATAAA
>FZPS01000027.1_pt16 | contig 11508 bp, 7 predicted proteins | sample 1817821 | NCBI WGS metagenome assembly FZPS01 (sample SAMEA104158645, study PRJEB21678) | metagenome | place: Germany | collected 2015-04-21 | reverse complement strand
AATCATAACAGATTGAAAGAAGGTTTGAATTATATGAATAAGCTCTCTTTAAAAATAAGAATACTCCCGCTGATTTGCGCTTTTCTGTTGATCTTTAGTGTGGCAGGCTGCACGGGCAAAACAACCGATTCATCCGCTGATGAAAACAGCAGCACCACTACAAATGATGAGAGTGAGCAGACAACGGGTTCAGAGGAGGAAACCACCTCCGGCTCTGAAGGCAGCACAAGCCCTGTGTCTGACGGCACGACTTCAGCTCCCGGGAAAACACAGGCCGGAACCACGAAAAAACCCGGCTCTGCAACAACCGGCAAAAATACAACCACTTCCGGAAAAAACAACTCCACGCCAACGGTTACCAAAACAAAGACATTCCGTGTAGAGGATTTCGGCGCAAAAGGTGACGGGGTTCATGACGATGGCCCTGCCATCTCAAAGGCAATCATAGAGGCAGGCAAGGACAAAAGCGCTGAAAAGATTGTCCAGTTCAAAGCAAATGCTACATACCGCATAGCTTCGGCGCCTGAAACCAACAGCTTTAAGCGTGTTATGAATGTTATCGGTGCGGAAAATGTAAAAATCCGCGGCAACAATACCAAACTGCTGATGAAAGCTCCATACCGTGTGGCTTACATCTATGAAAGCAAGAATATCGAATTCTCCGGCTTTATTATTGACTATGACCCCAAACCCTTTGTTTCTGCAACCGTCAAAGAGGTAAATGTAAGCAAGTCATATATAGATTTTGAATGCAAGCATGATTTGGGCTTTACCGGAACAGTAAATCCTCCTTCACCTTACTTTGCTTTCCGCAACAGGAAAGATGAAAGGCTGCATTTCAATATCACCAGCATGACCAAAATGTCAAACAATACTTACCGCTTTTACATGGCTGACCCGGCACGTGTGCAAAGAGCGGTGGTAGGCGAAAGCTTTATTCTGCCGGTATACGGTTCATCGCATAATATTGGCGGTATCTTCACATTGGAGCAAACCGAAAACTGCGAAGTTAAAAATGTTACTGTCTATTCCATGCCGGACTTCGGTTTCGGGCTTCGTGAAAACTCCGGTACCATCAGGTTTACCAACGTTCAAATCAAGCCTGAACCGGGTTCTGATGTCTATCTTGCTTCATGGCGCGATGGTTTCCATATTAAAGATAACTACGGCAAGCTTATCTGGGATAACTGTTACATAGGCCCCCTTGGAGACGATGCTTTCAACCTTTCTTCGGTTATTTGCAACGTTGACTTCTATAACGCTGATACCAGAGTGGTTAATATGACCCCTGCCGAGGGCAGTACAGTAAGAAACGGCATTAAAGTAGGGGATGAACTGGTAGCGTATAACATGACTACCGGAGATTATTATGGCATAGCCAAAGTTGAGAAGGTATTGTCCAACACCAATTCAATCAATATCCGGATTGACCGCAGTCTGCCAATTGTAAAAGGCTGCCAAATTGGCCTATACAGCTTTAACAAGGATTTTGTGGTTAAAAACAGCTACATTGAAGGGACAGTAAGGGTGCGTTCAACCGGTACTTTTGAAAACTGTGAATTTAACGTTTTCTGGGTGCGTGTTGAGAATGAAAGCTATGTTGAAGGCCCGGTGCCGAAAGACATTTTATTCAAAAACTGCACATTCAAAACTCCCTACACAAACAACCCCGTTATCTTCCATGTCGGAACATTGCTGAAGACCGGACTTGGAGGAATGCCGAAATATAAATGTAAAAATATAGTTCTTCAGAACTGTAATTTTGTAAACGGCCGCTATAATGCTGATAGTGGTAACGAACTGATTATTAAATGACTTTAGGTGAAAGGCGGATTTTATACGTGGCCTTTAGCGGCAATTGTTATTATATTGACTTGAAAGGGGATGATGCAAACATTGGAACCAGCCCTGATGCCCCTTTCCGTTCCTTTGCACCTCTGAAGAACATAAAACTTGGACCAAATGACAAGGTGTTTTTAAAACGAGGTTGCACATGGAATGAGGAGCTTTTCCTCGAAGGTCAGGGTACACCCGATGGTTTTATCGAGGTAACAGCCTATGGAGAAGGGGACAGGCCGAAAATCCAGCGCAGTGGTCATATATCCGAACGTTGCATCCGCATTAATAATGCATCCTACTTTAAAATGAGCAGTATTGAGGTATGCAATGCGGGAGCGGGTATAGTCCTGTTCTATGACCACAGCTATCACAATAAATCTGTTTATCTCGATGATATAGTAGCACACGACTTTTTTGGGATTTATCGTGCAAGCGGAGAGAGCAGCTCAATCGAGGAATGGAAAAGCTACCGGAGCCCTGACCGTGTGGGGTTCTCTCTGGGGATTTGCGTAACCGGCAACGATTCCACTCCCTACAACGATGAGTGTGTTTTATCGGATTTCAGGGTTACAAACACTACAATCTACAAAACCGGCGGCGGTATCGGCCTCGACTGGTGCGACCACAGATGCTGCGACGGAAGTATGGCAAACCACAATAAATTCCAGGATGTTTTGTTTGAAAACTTACATCTGTACGATAACGATGTTCCCGACGTTTCCCTTACCAGCATGTTTTTGCAGTGTGTTACCAACGCTATTGTTAAGAATGTGGTTATTGACAAAGGGGCGGGCGGCGCTCCCTGGGGAACTGCTGCCATCCACCTGCAGCTTGCTAAGAATGTGCATTTGGAAAATGTGACAATATTAAACATGCCCCATACTGGAGTTAGTGACCAGTGTGGCATTGATTTTGAGGCGGATGTGGATAACTGCAGCATCATAAACTGCACCTTCATGAACAACGCAGGGGCTGCCATTGAGTTTTTGGCGAACTTCGACTGCAGCCCCGACGCCGTCAGCCGCAACATACTTATCAAAGGCTGCAAGTTTTTCAACAACAATTATATGAAGATGTATACCAACCCCAGCCAAATCCTGGTGCAGAACTGGCAGAAGGACAACCGTCCAACCGGATGGATTGTTGACTGCGAATATTTAAATCCGGAAGAAGTAGTATTCCTGGGCGGGGACGGGTTTACAGACGGATTCGTTACACACAACAACACCGAGATAACGAGGGATATATATGAAGAAAATACATATCATCTCCACCTCCCATCTAGATCGAGAGCATAGGCATGAATTCCAGGAAACACGCCTGATGATGGTGGAAATGCTGGACAGGGTCATAAATATAATGGAAAATGATGATCGCTACCGGTATTTTACCCTGGACGGGCAGGCGATTGTTTTGGAAGATTACCTGGAACTTCGCCCACATATGCGCGAAAGGTTAAAGAAATTGATAGAAGACGGCCGGATTGTCATTGGCCCGTGGTACAGCCTGGTGGACTGCTATTCTGTAAATCCTGAAAGCATTGTTCGAAACCTCCTTATCGGAGACCGGGTGTGCAAAGAGTATGGAAAACCCATGAAAGTGGGTTATTCCATATTCTCCTTCGGGCAAATGGCGCAGCTGCCCCAGGTTTATGCCGGATTTGGGATAGACAATATCGTTTTCTATAAAGGCGCAAGCAGCAAGGTATTCCCCAACAGCGAATTTTACTGGACTGCCCCGGACGGCTCCAAAGCTTTTACCACACGCCTTGGCCGGGAAAAGCGCTGGAACTTTTTCTTCGATTTCGATATCCCGGTAATCCTTGGCGGAAACGCTAAAAAACCGGGATGGCAGAGCAAATTCACCGACCCGGTGAAGCTGTGCCATATGGTGGATTCAAGCTTTTCAAAAGAATACGCCACCGAACTGGAACCGGATATCAGAATCCGGGAAGAGGAAATTGACAATGCGCTGAAAACAGTTATCACCCTGTTGGATGAGACTTTAGCGCCAAACACCCTTGTTGCCTTTGACGGAACGGATTTCACTTCACCGCTGAAAGAAATCCCCGATGTCATTGAAATGATCAATGAGAGGTACAAGGGCGAAATTGAGCTGATTCACAGCACTCCGGAGATTTATTTTGATGAGGTCAAGAAAGACATTGACCCCGCAAAGCTTGTCGACTATACCGGAGAAATGCGCTTCGGTCCGGTAAGCCATGTCCACAGCGAGACCATGGGCATCAATACCGAAATCAAGCAAAGCATCTGGCGCGCTGAAAACACAATAATAAATATTCTGGAACCCCTGTCGGCGATTGTTGCCGCTAATGGCGGAACGGTTGACAAGGCAACCCATCTGGTTCTCTGGAAATACTTGCTGGCAACCCATGCCCACGATTCAATCCACGGTTCCGGTGACCCGAAAATAAAGACCGATAACCTTTTCCGCCTGCAGCAGGTGCAAAGCCTTGCAAACAGTCTTGTGCGCCGTACTGTAAATCAGTTGTGCAGCCAAATCCGTTTTAAAGACGATCGGGACGACATCCGGTTGGTTGTAATCAATACAACGCCTTATCCGCGCCGTGATGTTGCAAAAATTGTGCTGGATTTGCCAAAGGACGAATTGGTTGAAGATTTCTGGATTTATGACGATCAGGGGAACGAAGTCCCGTATTATCAACTGTCCAAAAAATCCTTCAATCTTGCTTCCATCCACAGCACCAACCGCCCGAAATCCGTATACTCTGACCGTTATGAGCTGCAGCTTGATTTGCCCGAAATTCCGGCAATGGGTTATACAACATTAACAGTAAAGCGGAAAAAAGGCAGCGATGCCACTTCAACCAATCCTTTCCCGGTTGGCATATTCCCCTTCAACCCGATTGCAAAATCTGGCAATGTGCTTGATAACGGGCTGCTTCGCGTAACTCTGAACAGCGGCAGTATTGATGTTTATGACTACCGAACCGGGTTGCATGCAAAGGAACTGAACGCCTTTACGGATACCGGCTGTTCAGGTGATTTCTGGGTACACAGGGAACCCTATTACAACCGTATAATCACATCAAAAGGCGCCCCGACCCAGATAGAACTCATCGAAAACAGCAGTTTGAGCGCAACTTACCGCATGACATGCACATTGCAGATTCCTGCAGGGCTTAACGAAGACAAATCCGCCCGGCTGGAGCAGACATATGAGACAAAGATTATCACCGATATTACATTAAAGAAGGGCAGCACCCGTATAGATTTCAAGACCAGGCTGGAAAACCGATGCAAAGACCATATGTTAACCGTATCCTTCCCGACTGGAATTAAGGCGGAAAAGTCGGTTTGGGAAGCACCTTTTGAACTTCGGGAGCGGGATGTTGACAAGTTTACCAATGACCGGCTGAAAAAAGGCCCCGAACTTGAAAGGAACGCAATGCAGGGGTTTGTGGATGTCAGAAATGACAACTGCGGCGTGGCGCTGTTCAGCAAGGGTATCCGGGAAGTTGGTACCACAAGCGACAATCAGGCAATTATCAACCTCACCCTGTTCAGAGCTGTTTCCAGCACTTTCCCGATTCACAACGACCTGCTCATCAGTTTTGAAAATGAGCCGAGCCAGTGCCTGGGCAAGCAGGAATTTGAATACTCCGTATACTTCCATGGCGCTGAAGATGACGTATTTATGCAGAGCAGGTTATATCAGACAGATATGCTGATTGCCGAAGTAGGAGCGGGACAGCAGGGCGAGCGCGAGACTACCGACAGCCTGTTTACTCTGACAGATAAGCGGACCGCTGTAAGCTGTGTCAAATTGGCTCAGGATACAGAACAGCTTTGCATTCGGATTTATAATCCCACCGGGGAAAAATATCCGGAAACAATTCGTTTTGCAAAAGAAGTGAAATCAGCATATCTTGCCAATATGAATGAAGAGAGGCAATGCAATCTGAACGTGCAGGATAATTCGGTTGTATTGGAGATGCATCCCTTTAAAATCACAACCTTAATGATAGAATTGTCCTAGCCAACTAAGACCGGAACTGTTATAATAACTGTTATAATAATGGAATATATTACATGTATAAGCGTCAATGAAAATTGACGCTTATACAATTTAGTGGGTGAATTTTATGAGTATTGTAGACTATCACGTGCACTATTATTTGGATAAATGTGCATCTTCCGATATGACCCTTCCCAATATAGACGATTGTTCGAACAAATTGGGGATTAAAGAGGTTGCAGTTTTAAAGCATTACAGCCATTGCATGCCAAACGGAGAGGATGACTGGGCCAACTGGCATAAAATCAAGCCTGAACAGTTTGAACGGTATTTGGATGAAGTCCGCTCGTATAAAAGCCGGTTCGGCATCATTTTCAGGACGGGAGTTGAAACCGAACTGCTGAATACAAAGGGGGACATCAACATCCCGCCTGAGGCGCAGGATAGAATAGATATGGTTGCCCTTAGCATGCACCATATGATTGATATGCCAAAACTGCCCCTTGATGCAACCCATTACCCTCCACATTGTTCAGAAGGAGACCCGTGGATCATGGAATGGGATAAAAAGGTGCGGGATTTAGGGGCCGAATACTTTGTTGAATCCATAGTTGAGGCAAACTGCAACGCAATTAAAAGGTTTCCTAAAGTCAAAACCCTTTCCCACCTTAATGATGGTTTGTATATGCTGCGGGATTACAGGGTGCCTGTTGAGGAAATCCCGGATGATACGCTTGTTGAACTGATGGAACCTCTCATGAAATGCATGGCTGAAAATGATGTTTTATGGGAAATTGGGGGCCAGAAAATCTATCGCTACGCCGTCCTGAACAGGGCAAAGGAATTGGGGGTAAAATTTGTTCCCACCGGCGATGCGCATTTTTTGGGGAACGGGCCGTGCCTCAACTTTTCAGACCATATATCATTACAAAAGTTAATGGACGAGATGGGCTTGCCAAATGGATTTATAAAATTTTAACAGAAAGGTGATTTTAATGTCAGAAATCGAGAAAAATACTGTGGAGTCAAAAAATCAGCTTGATGTAAACCGTTATGTTACATATGAAAATGAAAACGGCTCAGGACTTCGGTTCATGTTTGTAGGTAACTCAATAACCCTCCATGGCCCCAAAAGCGATATAGGCTGGAGCGGGAATTGGGGAATGGCGGCATCTTCCAAAGAAAAAGATTATGTCCATATATTAATCAGGAAAATACAAGCTGTTACTCCCGACCCATCCTTTTGCATTTGCCAGGCGGCGGAATGGGAAAGAAATTACATCAATGGCAAGTCTGTTTATAATTTTTATCAAAAAGCCAGGGATTACAAACCCAACGTAATTATTATGCGCATTGTAGAAAACTGCCCTGCTTTAAAGCCCGGTGATTTTGAAATCTTTAAAAAAGAATATGCTGATTTTTTAGATTATTTGAAATCGGATACTGACGCAAAAGTAATTTTAACTACCGGATTTTGGCGCCATTCTGCCGATGACGCTATTCGTGAGATTGCAAGGGATTTAAATTTTGAACTTTGCGAACTTGGCGACCTTGGTGAAAAGAGTGAGATGCGTGCAGATGGGCTTTTTGAGCATAGCGGTGTAGCTCATCACCCCGGCGATAAGGGGATGCAGGCAATAGCGGAAAGGATTTTTGAAAAACTCTTTTGAGCTTAAAATATAAACCAGAGTGAAAATGTCCTGAACCCTGCACAATGCAGATTTCAGGACTTTTCCTTTACTCGCTGAAATTTTGAATATGAATGCCAACTGTAGAACACAACTTCCATTTGCCCGAATTTATTTAATGATTTATAGTGGTTAATATTGCAACAAACGGGTAATATGGTGTAGACTAGAAATAAATTTTGGAAGGAGAAGTATAGTATGATTGGAGAATGTAAATTCAACACTCTGGGACTTATGCTTGATTGTTCCCGCAATGCGGTTATGACTGTTAATGAGCTTAAAAGATTCATCGAACTGTTAAGCAAACTCGGATATAACCAATTCATGCTTTATACCGAGGACACTTACGAGGTGGACGGAGAAGAGTTTTTCGGATACTTAAGGGGAAGGTATACCCAGAAGGAACTGAAGGAATTAGACGATTTTGCGTACGAACATGGCGTTGAGCTGGTGCCATGCATACAGACCCTTGCCCATTTTACCGCCCTTGTCCGTTGGCCCAAATATGCCGCAATGAAAGATATTGATGATATACTGCTGGTTGGCGACGACAGAACATATCAGCTGATTGAAAGGATGATTTCAAGCCTTCGCAAGTGCTTTCGCACCGATAAAATACATATCGGTATGGATGAGGCGCATAATCTCGGCAAGGGAAGGTACAGGGAAATCCACGGGGAAGTGGACAGGACTGAGATACTGTTGTACCATTTGAACCGGGTCTGCGAGATTACCCAAAAATACAACTTCAAGCCCTCGATGTGCAGCGATATGTTTTACCGGCTGGCTTGCGGCGGGGAGTATTATTCCCTCTCCTCAGAGTTTGATTCCTCAATTAAAGAAAAAATTCCTGAGAACCTTTCTCTTGTTTACTGGGACTATTATCATCTTGATAAATCCTTCTATGATGGCATGATAAAAGGTCATAAGCAGTTGACGGATAATATCATCTTTGCCGGCGGGGCTTGGAAGTGGACAAGCTTTGTGCCAAACAATTCGTTTTCCATTGCCGCAAACAGGGCTGCGCTTGCATCCTGTATTGAAAACGGCGTTAAAGACGTTTTCATAACCCTGTGGGGGGACGATGGCGCAGAGTGTTCAGCCTATGCCGTGCTGCCGGCTATAGTTTCCGCTGCCTGCCTTGCCCACGGAATTGCTGAAGAAGATGAGATAAAAAGGCGATTTAAGGAGATAATCGGCTGCGATTATGATGATTTTATGTTGCTGGATTCGCCGGATAAGTATGAAGGCGTAAAGCTGGATTGTATAATAAACCCCTGCAAGTACCATCTATATAACGACTGTTTCCTGGGGATTTACGATTCTGCGGTGGAACCGGGGGATGGGGAGTTTTACGCTGGGCTGGCAAAGAAAATATCAGAAGCCGCTTTAAGGGCGAACGGGTATTCCTACATATTTGATACAATATCCAGGCTTTGCAGCGTCCTTGAGCTAAAAGCAGAAATAGGCATCAAAACCCGCAGGGTTTACAAATCAAAGGACAAAAATGCCCTGGTAGATTTAATAAAAGATTACGAGCAGATGATTGAGAGGGCCAAAGAGTTTTACAGGGCTTTCAGGAAACAATGGTATGCCGAGAACAAGGCAAACGGATTTGAAGTGCAGGATATCAGGCTTGGAGGCCTGATAATGCGGATGCAGGACTGCCATGACAGGCTTGTGGATTATATGGATGGGAAAATCGATTCAATCCCCGAGCTTGAAGAAGAAACCCTCCAGCTGATTACCAGGAAGGGCCATGGAGGGGGGTGGGCGAATATGGTCACAGCGAGTGTCCTGTGATCTGTTGTTTGCGCCATTGAGAGCAGGGCAGTTCCTTATATAGTGGTGATTCAATTCACCTTTCGTATCTACTGTCTACTGATTGACAAGTCAATTTGGGAGGAATCATGAAAGTACACGCCGATGGTTTAGAGTATAATGAAATCCGGCGGGATTTGATCCCCGCCGGAATTGTGGATTTTCACAATATTACAAATGTTCAGGAACTATTGAAGAACAAAGCGCCATGGGTTTCGTTTCAAACCGCAAACTGCGCCAGATGGGAAGGAACAGGTTCCTGGGCTTTGCTGGATTTTGGCATGGAGGTGTGCGGCGGGGTTCGTATTGTTACCCGCTCGGTAGAAGGAATGGCAAAATTCAGGTTAACCTTCGGCGAGTCGGTGTCGGAGGCATGTTCTGCAATAGGCGGGCAGGGGAATGCCACCAACGACCATTCCCCTCGGGATTTTGTGGTTGACATTCCAATGATGTCGGATCTGGAGTTTGGGCAAACCGGATTCCGTTTTGTTAGGATTGAACTTTTGAGCGGTAATCCTGTTTTGATGCAAAGCATTTTTGCTGTATCATATTTGCCCTGTTTCCATAGGGAGGCAAAAATCAGAACCAGCGATGAATTATTAAATCAGATTATTGAAACGTCTGGGTATACTCTAAAGCTCAATTTCCAGAAAGGGGTTATCTGGGACGGGATAAAGCGCGACCGTTTGGTCTGGTGCGGAGATTTGCACCCTGAAATACTGACATCACTGTACTTATGGGGCGATACTCCCAATATTACAAATTCCCTGACCTTTTTAAAAAATGAAACACCTGTCGGCAAATGGATAAACGGGATACCTGCTTATTCGGCATGGTGGGTGATGAATTTGTGCGACTACTGTATTATATCGGGAAATCAGTCATACTTTAACCTTAACAGGGATTATGCAATTTCTATTTTAGGTAATATTAATGACCATATTGATGAAAAAGGCGAAATGCTTTTCAATGAAGATCAAAATGAGATGGCATATTTTTTAGATTGGTCAACTTTTGAAACAGAGGATTCAAAGACGGGTGTAGCATCACTGTTTTTACTTGCAGCAAAAAAGTTCCTGTGTATGGAAGATAATCCGATCTGCCATGAAATTATCATAAAGTTAAATAATTACATCGATAAGCAATCAAAAACTAAGCCTGTCAGGGCATTTCAGGTTCTGGCCGGCAGGTGCAGGCCGGAAGACGCAGAATTTTTGGAAGAAGGCGGCGCCCACGGGTTTTCAACATTTATGGCATACTACATTTTAACGGCTTTGGCGAAAACAGGCGGAACAAAAATGCTGGAAATGCTGAAATGCTATTATGGTGGCATGCTTTCCAGAGGCGCCACAACTTTCTGGGAGGATTTTGACCTTGATTGGCTTGAAAACAGCGGCAGGATTGATGAACTGCCAAAGCCTGGACAGAAGGATTTGCATGCGGATTTCGGTAAATGCTGCTATAAAAACCTGCGCCACTCCTTATGCCATGGATGGTCATCAGGTGTTTTGGCATTTATCATAGAATATATTATCGGAGTCCGGATTTTTGATGGTGGCAGAAAAGTACAGGTAAATCCTCATGTTACAGGGATTGATTGGATAGAGGCTGAGCTGCCTCTTAGGGACGGGGAACTAGTAGTAAAGATAAAAAACGGGGAAGTCACGATTTCAGCGCCCGATTGGGTTGAAATTTTAAGTTAGATTTACATTTGCCAAACGGTTGGCTGCTGGCCGTTTTCCAGCCGTATAATTAGGATTTGTACAAGCAAATTCGCTTTTTATGGAAGCCCCACTCGGTGCTTATAAAAAACGTGTTGCCGACAAAGAGCCTTATACTGTAATATTAGTTTTTTACCTGTTTTTGTCAAATAATTATTGAATTTCGGGATAACGGTTTAATCACCGCTGTTTGGTTTTCGAATGGGATTTTAAAAAAAGTGATAAAACAGGCTGGTCAACATTCCCCAAATAAGCTAAAATATTATTCTGCATGAAGGCGATGGAAGCTAATAGGCAAATTAGCATTTTCGTAAATTTGAACGGAGGGGAATATGGTAAATAAAGCAGATGCAGTCGAGATAATTTCATATGCAGAAGATAATGGGATCGATATTTGGCTGGACGGCGGTTGGGGAGTTGATGCGCTATTAGAAATGGAA
>FZPS01000007.1_pt142 | contig 11511 bp, 14 predicted proteins | sample 1817821 | NCBI WGS metagenome assembly FZPS01 (sample SAMEA104158645, study PRJEB21678) | metagenome | place: Germany | collected 2015-04-21 | reverse complement strand
GGACTAATATACCTGCTCCAAAATGCCTACTTGCCTGGAAGCAACACCGGTAAGTTCTACAATGGCAATGTTTCCGGAATAAGTAGTGTTGGGAATGGTACCGGCCAACCCGGCCAGTATCAGAGCCAGTGTGTTGTGGATAAGCCATAGGGAGCAAGTCAATTTGTATACCCGCCAAAATGTTATGCCTCGCTGGTTTTGGTAGTTCTATTGGTACATTTTTACTTAGCCGGCGTTGGTGCATTTTCCTATTTTTGATCAATTTGGTCATGTGTAAACTGTATATTTACTTTTCGAACACACTCTTTAACTTTTGTTATTTTTCTGTTGTTCTTACGCGCAGCAAATAAGCACCGTTCCGAAAGTACGATGTTTATTGCTTGGGTTAAATGTTAAATAATATCACGGCTCCAGTTATAGCAAAAAAATTGTATGTAGTTTTGATCGAAGAAGAAGGCTATGAGTTTACGAGCCCAAGCTCATTTTTCCATCTTGTTTCTATTCATCTATCTGCTCTCACTCGCACTTGGTTAACTTTCAAACGCTAAAACCGCCACGCTTCTGCCCCGTTATAAATGTTAATTTGCTGCTCAGCCCGCTCAATATCCACTTTTTCAACACTTCCCAGGTCCACGTGGGTGAAATGGTCATTTTCCGGCAGGTACATGTGAAATTCGGTCGTGATGTCTACCGCGGCACTGCCTTCGGCCAGTTTGCACTCCAGCAAATGACCTCCGCCTGTGCAGTCTTCCCTCAGAAAGTGAAGATGATAACCGGGCATATTTGCACCCCCGGCATAAGAGGGGCACCAAAAACCGGCCAGCGTACCCTCTACGTCGTGAAACTCAAAGGTGGGCTGTATATCCGTTACCTCTACCAGAGGCGGGTAGGGTTTGCTTTGCGGGGGGACACTGCGCGTTTGCACATACTCAAAGGTCCCTTCAACTTTGAAAGCGTAAAACAGATTGGGACTGGGGCGCAGTTTATCCAACTCGTCCTGTAACCGGGCATAGCTCTCAATACCGGTTAGCTGAACCTGCTGCTCCGGCTTAAACCAGGTCACAACTGCAAAGGGAGTTTTTACCCTATCTTCCGCTTCAACCACTTTGCCGCCCCCCCCGCACCTGGTAGACCCTGCCGTCTAAAACCACCATTTCCCCGTCAAGGGCCTCAAAAGTACCGATGCCCAGGTCACCTTCCTGCACCAACTGGCCAACTTCTATTTCCCCGTCATAAACTCCCTGCATCAGGGCGCCCAGTGTAGATACCTGATATAGAACATCTTCCCCAAATCACCGGGAGCAGTTTGAGTGACCGGCGTCGCTGAACAGCCGGCAAGCGCTACACAGAGCAACGCTGCCACAAGCATGACCGGATATACGTTCAACCTCAGACATGTGAATCGCTTACTCATTATTAGCCATTCCTTTCGCTTTTTTCTGGACAACATCCCTTCAGCCTTTAAGCGGTGGCCCGCTACCCCTCAAAATCTCAAAAAAGATATCCCGTTCAGCGCCCCAAACGATTTAGCTATTTATTTCTTACAATCGCAGCTTATATTTCCAGCTACAATCTCTTTCCAATCACCGAGAACATCGTGTGTCCAACAGTCATCCCCGCCTGCCGCTTCACGCATGGTCAAGGCAAAGATATAAGCTAATTCCTTAACAGTAGCTCCGGCTTCTAAGGCGCCTTTGAAATGCTTGAGTACACAAGGCTTGGAACGGGCTTTAATGGATAGAGCAAAGCAGATAAATTGATATGTTTTTTCGTCAATCATTCTTTTTTCTTGATAAAGCTGATCGATCTCATCCAGCTTTTGTGTGAATTCCGGGAAAAATTCTGCCAACATTCTCATAAAACATCCTCCTTTTTATACTCCTAATACTTACTTTGACTTTATATGATCAAGTTCAAAAAGAGCCTATTTTAATAACGTTTTTATTTCGTCAACCTTTAATACCTTTCCCACAACTTTTACTTCCTCATCAATTACTAAAGCCGGAATCCTCATGACACCATACCTGGCAATCGCTTTCATATCCTGCACTTTCTCAATAGTCGCGGCAAGCCCCAGTTCTTCCACAGCCCTTCGGGTATTCTGTTCTAACTTGTTACAGTTTGCGCAGCCTGTTCCTAAAATTTTAATAATCATTTGCCCCTTACCCCTTTACTATGTTTAATATATTAAATTACATTAGCAAATACCCAAAGGCATTGAAGGCATAGCCGAGGATAATGATGCCTATAGTGACAACCGCAAAAAAGATGGCGAGAAGTCTAATCTTTACTGCAGTTTTGAGCATGATCAAAGAAGGAAGGGAAAGTGCGGTCACCGCCATCATGAAGGAAAGTGCGGTTCCAATACCCACCCCCTTATAAACCAATGCTTCAGCTACGGGCAAAGTGCCAAAGATATCCGCATACATTGGAACGCCTACTAACGATGCAACAAGCACGGAATACCACTTATCCTGCCCCAGCACCGCAGATATGACATTTTCCGGTATCCAGTTATGAATGACAGCGCCAATGCCGACACCAATTAAAATATAGAGCCATACTCTTTTGACAATATTAAACACCTGTTCTTTGGCATAATCAAGTCGATCCCGTACGGTCAACTCGTATTGCTCTATATCAATCATTGTATTACTGTAAACAAAAGATTCTACATATTTTTCCAGTTTAGCTTTGCCGATGAAGGTTCCGCCAATTACGGCAAGGATAAGCCCGGCAACAACATAAGCGAAGGCTATCTTCCAGTTAAATATACTGGCGAGAAGAAGGATGGAGGCCAGGTCAACCAGCGGAGATGAAATTAAAAATGAGAACGTAATCCCCAAGGGCAGGCCGGCGCTGGTGAATCCAATAAACAACGGTATCGACGAGCAGGAACAGAAGGGTGTTACGGTACCCAGCAAAGCCCCTATAATGTTCCCTGTTATCCCCTTGTATCCGCCTAATATTTTTTTCGTTCGCTCAGGGGGAAAGAAGCTTTGGACGTAGGATATTGTAAAAATAAGCACAGACAGCAATATAAATATTTTTGCAACATCGTATAAGAAAAAATGAATACTGCCGCCAAGTCTATCCTGGACACTAAGCCCCATAACCTGCTCTACAAACTTTTGGACCAGATCAGACAGCCATTGCATCTTGAGCAATTGATAGTTAAGCCACCGAAATATAAACACGATGCAGCCACCTCAAATTTTTCATTTAATCACTTGCATTACAGCACCTGCCAGGATTCACTTCTTTACAAATACAATTTTCCTTGTCGGAAGTGATATAATCAAAGAATTTCTTTGTTTTGGCAATACCATCAACACTGAGAGAATAATGTGTCCATTTTCCCTCGTTTCGTCCCACAACCAAACCACACTCGCATAATATTTTCATATGATGTGAGAGGGTGGATTGGGCCATTTCAAACTTCTCCAAGATCTTACATGCACACAATTCTCCGCAAGAGAGCATATCAACAATCATCGCCCTTTTGGGGTCCCCTAACGCTTTAAATACCTTAGACCCTTCTAGATAAATTTTATTCATAGGCGCACCTCACATCTAAGTTTCTCGATGAATTAACAATATACTTCAAATCGAAATATGTCAATATGTTAATTCAATTTAAAACATATTTTATGTATAAACCATGGGACACCAATGATAAGGACTTAAGCCGGACAATCCCCTGCTAACGGAACAATCCAAAAGCACAAGCAGTTAACATGCTAACGGGACAGTATGAAATAAGCATCGCGGCCTATGATGAAAATGAAATCCATATTTTAGCAATGGCTGACGTAATGGCCGAGGGCATTATTAAACAGTTCCATATATATTAAAGGAGGATGATCAGTAATGGCTGCAAAGGATTTATTAGAAAAGGGCGCAGTACTGCAGCGCGATAAGGAAACATACGCCGTGGTTCCTCATATGCCCGGCGGGCTGGTAACCCCGGCCGCTTTGAGAAAAATAGCAGATGTTGCAGAAAAATATAATGCCCAGGCACTAAAGCTTACCTCTGCTCAACGTTTGGCGCTTGTGGGCTTAAAGGAAGAAGATTTGGATAATGTCTGGCAGGATCTGGGCATGAAGCCCAGCGCCGCCATTGGGCTATGCGTACGCAGCATCAAGTTCTGCCCGGGAACTACTTTTTGCAAACGGGGACAACAGGACTCAGTGGGCCTGGGATTGAAACTGGATGAACGTTACCACGGCCTTGAGCTGCCCAGTAAATTCAAGATGGGTGTAAGCGGCTGTGCCAATTCCTGCGGGGAGAACCATTTCCGTGATGTGGGCGTAATGGGTACGCCGAAGGGATTTAGATTGATGGCAGGCGGAAACGGCGGCGTTACGCCACGTATTGCCCAGACTCTTTATGATGGGCTGGATGAAGGACAAGTCATGGAAAAAATTGATAAGATTATTAAGGTCTATGCCGAAGGCGCCAAAAAGCATGAGCGGCTGGGCAAGTTTATCGAGCGGATTGGTTTAGAAGAGTTTAAAGGCAAGCTTGAGGAATAGCCTTTCCTTCTTTAGTGCACAAAAACATAACGGATCCCCGGTGTTGCGTATAATGCCGGGGATCCTTTTTATTGGGATGATCCCGGCTTCCGGGTAAATATCAACAGTGACCTGCTAAAGTCTAACGTTAAAAATATAAACAGATTATTACTGAAATTATGTAATAATTAAAATAGTCCTTTTTCGTATATATTGATTGTTGGGTATATTTTGATGAGGGCAATTTAAGAATGGATTCCAACAACTATGCTTATGTGATAGCCTATGTAAACCAGTTCGGCGCCTTTGCTCCGCTGGTATTCTTTTTACTATTTGTAGCCCAGGCGATGCTGCCGGTATTTCCTTATGTGCTCCTGGCTGCTGCGGGAGGTTTTTTGTTCGGTTTTCAGCAGGGGGTTTTATTATCCTGGTCCGGCGCCCTTACCGGGGCTTCTTTGGCTTACTGGATATGCCGGTGGTTTGGTATCGGAAATTTCCTGAACAAGTACTATCTGCGTTCCGGCTATGACCCACGTAAACTTAGTCCCGGGGCAGCTTTCTGGACCATTACCATTTTCCGCATTATTCCCGTTGTGCCTACGCCCTTGATCAATATGGGCGCGGCCCTGGGAAGGGTTTCTTTTCTAAACTTTTTGCTGGCATCAGCTATAGGCAAGATGCCTGCCGCCGTTTTATACACCGGTTTGGGCCTGGCTTTATTTCAAGCCCGGGATGTTAAAACCATTCTTTTTATTATCGCTGCAGGCCTATCCGTCATGCTCCTGGCCAGGTTTGCCGCCAACCAATGGCTTCGGCAAAAACTGGATTAATGCCGTCATGCAACCACAGAAATTGAAATAAAATGTCCGCATGAAGAACCGTTTTTTCAAACAAAGAAACCAGGCTGCCCTTTGCGCGGCTTTAGGGCTGCAATATCCCTCCCCTCTGCCTAACTAGCGGCTGGTTTTGGACAGGCATTTTTCTTTTAGGGGACAGTCCCGGCAAGTAAGGGTGCCCTGGCAGGGTTTTTCCTGGGGCTGCTCATAGCTCCGCTCCAGCGGCACCCTGCTCCAGCCTATAACCGCCGTCACTGATTTAACCGGCTGAAGCAGGTGATGAGAGGTCACAGCCAGGCCGATCTTCTCCCCCCTTATGCTTTCAATAAATTGCTGCTGGCTCTCCAGGGGCCAGTCCCCGTAGCCCGGACTGAAACGCGCCGTCGGGTAATAAGCATTGCGCCTGATCTCCCTGACGGCTAGCCCGTCCAGGATTTCCGTAGTATGTTCGGCTGCTGCCGAGGCAATACCATTGAAGATAAAGGCATCAGCAGCACCGGAGGTTTGTTGCAACTCGGCCAGGAACCCGTCTATCCCGGGTCCCAGCGTGGCCGCCAGCAGGGTTACCCTCTCACAGGCAGTAAAATGAGCAACCGCGGGGGTTCCGGCGATGACCAGGTTGGCGTCAGCCAGTTCAACCCGGTCCGGGGTTAGGGAGCGGATAGAGCAGACCCGGATCAGGCCCTGGGGTTTGGCCAACTGAGTAACGCGCCGCAGGTAAGTATCCACTAATTTATCTAGATTGGCGGGGAGGGGACCGGGCGCCAGACCGAGATTGAGAAAGGGATAGATTTCTTCCCTGGTCAGCAAGAGGGGCAGGTTAAGAATTTGTACTTTCATGATTCAGACACCGGGGTAAATCCCCGCACCACCTGCACCGCTTCCACCGCGTCGGCGCCGTAACCGTCCGCTCCGATTTCCCGCGCATATTCAGCTGTGACCACCGCCCCGCCGACAATCACCTTGACACCGGGCAACTCCTGCCTGAGCAGTTCAATTACCCGGGGCATTTCCACCATGGTTGTAGTCATTAACGCGCTCAAAGCCACCACATCCGCCTTTTCCCGCCGGGCTGCCTCCAGAAAAGCCTGGGCCGGCACGCTTTTGCCCAGATCCAGCACACGAAAGCCGTGATTTTCCAGCAGGGCTGAAACGATATTTTTGCCGATGTCGTGGATATCGCCCTCTACTGTGCCGATAACGACGGTCCCCCCCTGTCCCGTCCTCTGCCCGGGGAAATTCTCCTTTAGATAATTAAAAGCCTTTTTCGCCGCGTCACCGGCCAGGATCAACTGGGGCAGGTAGGCTTCGCCCCAGGCAAAATGCTGTCCTATTGTTTCCAGGGCGGGGATTATCCCCTCGTTTATAACGGACAGAACATCACTCTTCTCTTCCAGCAGTTTCTGAACCAACGGGACGACGGCTTCCTGACGTCCGTTATAGATGGCCCTTTGCAGGGCCCGGGCGGGATCATCCCGGTCAACCTCATTACTTGGCGGGGAACCAACCGGGGAAACCTGCCTGCCGGCCTGCGCCAGGTAGTTGCGCGCGCCGCTGTCACGCCCCGTCAGGAGGGCACCGGCAATCATTGTTTCTCTAATCCTGTGGTCAAGGGGGTTGGCGATGGCGGCATCAAGGCCGGCGCCCAGGGCTAAGGACAAGAAAGCCGCATTGAGCCAGGAACGCTGGGGCAGGCCGTGGGAGACATTGCTCAGACCCAGAACCGTGTTAACCCCCAAATGCTCTTTGACCAGCTTGATTGCCTGCACAGTTTCCAGGGCCAGCTCGGGGGAAGTTGCCGCAGTAAGGACCAGACAGTCAATGATTATGTCTTCCCCCGGCAAACCATAGTATTCCGCAGCTTCCACTATCTCTTTAGCGATCTGGAGCCTCTCCGTCGCCCTGGCCGGGATACCGCTTTCGTTCAGGGTTAAACCCAATACCGCCGCGCCATATTTTTTAGCCAGGGGCAGGATGGAATGAAGGTTTTTCTGATCGCCGTTGACAGAATTAATCAAAGCCTTGCCCTGGAATTCCTGCAACCCTCTTTCCAGGGCAGCCGGATTAGTGCAGTCCAGCACCAGCGGGCAGTCCAGGCTCATCTGCAACTGCCGCACCCCTTCCGGCAACAGCCTGGTTTCATCTCCGCCGGCCAGGCCGGTGTTGAGGTCGAGGAGAGAGGCCCCTGCATCCAGCTGGAGCTCCCCTTCCCGAACAATAAAATCCCAGTTTTGCTGCCGCAGGGCTTCCGCCACAGCTTTGCGGGCGGAGGGGTTAATTCTCTCGCCGATTATAACCGGCAGCTCTCTGGCCCCTATGGTTACAGCCCGGCTGCGGCTGGCCAGACGTGTGGCCGGCGGCCCGGCCTGCTCCGGCAGGATCGCGGGCTCCCGGGAGGCTAAAGCTTCTCCCATAGCCTTGATATGAGCGGGAGTGCTGCCGCAGCAAGCGCCAATCAGATTAACGCCCAGAGCCCGGAAAGGCTCGACGAAACGGGCCATATCCCCGGGAGTATCTTTAAATACTGTTTTTCCGTTAACGAGAACGGGCTTACCGGCGTTGGGTTCCACCAGAAGGGGCAGCCGCGTGGACCGCCGGTATTCTTTCATAACTTCCAGAAGTTCCTCGGCGCCGGTGGAGCAGTTGGCGCCGATACAGGCAGCGCCCATCGCTTCCAGCACAATGGCGGCGGTTTGCGGGCTGGTACCGGTGAGGGTCCTCCCACTGGTGTAGGTGAGGGAACATGCTACCGGCAGCCTGGTATATTCCCTGGCTGCAAAGAGGGCAGCACGTATCTCGCCTAAATCAGAGAAGGTTTCTAAAAAGATAAAATCCACTCCGCCAGCCTCGAGGGCCCGGGCCTGTTCGCCAAAAACCTCAACCAGCTCCGCCCAGGGCAGTGTGCCCAGAGGGGCCGGAAATTGTCCGGTAGGTCCGATAATACCGGCCACAAAGGCCTGGTTTCCCACAACCTCACGCACCAGCTGGGCTGCCCTTTTGTTCACTTCCTCCACAAGGTGGGCCGCACCGTATTCCTTCAGTTTCAACGCTGAGGCACCCAGGGTGTTAGTCAGGATCACCTGGGAACCTGCCTCGAAATAAGCCCGGTGCACCTCTTGCACTGCCCGGGGATGGGAAAGCATCCAGAGCTCCGGATTTTCTCCCGGCGGCAGCCCATGCGCTGCAAGCATGGTGCCCATGGCACCGTCCCCCAGCAGAACTTGTTTTCGTAAGGTTGTAATAAAGTCAGCCATCCAAAGACCCCCTGTTTTTGACCCTTTATATCCTGAAGTAAGCCAGTCTTTCGCTGCAGGACGGGATTCATCCCGCCAGAGAAAACCACATCTTGGCTGATAAATCCGATTCTATAAGGCAGAAGTATTAAAGGGCGTTGTAGTACAATATTATCTGACGAAAACCGGTAAGTATATTAAAGTATATTAATCATGATTATATTTGAGATGGATAAAAATTTCTATAGATGATGTGTTGAAATACTTAAAAATATGAACCCGTCCCTCTGGTACTAATAAAACTACATTTTGATCATTGACTCTTATATACTCAATAATAGTGTTTACTCCGCAAACGGAGTAGAATACAACCTTTTCATCGGGTAAACCAGCCATAACTTTCTAATTTCTTTACTCTTTTGTCTTAAATTCATGCAAGCGGGTAAACTTTACAAGATTATTAAGTGTCTTTAGAGTAAACACCTTCCCCCGCGTAGCGATCAGGAGTTTTTTCATATCCTCCCGGCGCACACCAAACCCCCGTCCGCCAATGCAGGCGATAACCTCAAATCCAGGAAAGTCATTGGTACTTTTCATTTTACTGATTTCCGCTAGGTGCTGTACACGAGTCACCTTGTCTCTGGCAGTGCCGTCATCTTCAGTAATTTTTGCTTCTATCACAACCTGTGGATTAAACTCACTGGGGATAATAAAATCAGGCGTCTGATCGAACCCAGCGATCCGTTCTGCTCTTTTTGTTTTTCTATAACTTATACCTGCCTTTGTTAATACTTCCTCAATGGCAGATTCCAGGCTGTCCCCTACTAGTTCTGAAACTGAATCCCTGTGCCAGGCGAAAGGGCGTCCCAGAAATCTTTCATACAAAAGCAAGGCATAGGGGACACCCATATTAGAAAGTGAATTATCCCACTGGGGCCTGTGCTGGTATCCGCCTTGTCAAGACGGTGAATCTTGTCCGGGCCAACCTCGGGAACAGGCAGATTTAGCAACTGGCAGGCCGCATCTATAAGCGCTCCCACACGCTCTTTTGCGACCCGGCTGTCACTTAATGCCGACATTGGCGACATGCGGATATTTCGATCCAAGGTGCGAACAAACCCCTGTGAAACTTCCACACCTGTCCGCTGTGTTGTAACATAAGCCCATTCCGGTGGCGTAAATCCAATAGTGCGCAGAACAATAATAACCATCGGATTTTGGAAGGCCGCTTCGGTTATAGAGCGGGAGTCTACTATATTCCGAAATCCGTTTGTTATCCTTTTTAAGAACTCATAGCCCCTCTCAAAAACCGGGTAGTCAACAAACCCTTCACCCTTCGGCATAACGAGAAACTCTGATTCAAGGCAGGAGAAGACCGAGGATATGTACAAATCAGGTTCAGCTTCAATCTCCGTAAAAGGCACTTCAAAAGGATATTTCATCTTCTTCACCTCCGTAATTCTCTTGCATTTCACGGGCTAAGGGCATTTGGTAACAAGGGACTTTTAAGAGTTCGTCCGACAGGTGATTCTCAACTCCGGGCCAGCCTCCAAGATTATCTATAGCTCTTTCCACCCTAACCATCTTATCTGAAGCTGATAAAGCAATATCCCACCCTTTACGCAAATACCATATAGCCAGGCGGACCAGGTGCCCGAAGGCTATACAACGGATATCGCCTCGAGTAGGCTTCACTTTCCCAGCCCGGATAAGTTCCAAGTCATGCCGGACCAAACCAGCTATTTCTTCAGATGTGGAAACAATTGTACATCTCGGGACTGTGCCGGTTAACCGGCAGACAAATACAGTATCAATCACCGATGAGCCAGTACCACTGATATGGATGGAAGCGCCCATCTCCCCCGGACAGGGGAGCGAGGCCGAACAGGTCAGCCCTGAGTCTAGGATGGCTACCGCCACCGGTAAATACGCTTCAATTTTATTATGGTGATATGTAAAGGCCAGAGGCGCTCCTGGTTTTAACGCCCGCGCCATTTTCACAAAAACCTCGGACAGCCCTCCGGTGAAATGTGATAACCCCCGGTCCATTGTAATGTTGCCGGTAAGTTCATTCTCATCCCTGGTAGAATTTTTATTAAAGACACCACTGCTGTCGGTGGCCAACCTGCGCAGCCAGGTGTAACAAAAATCCATTAACTCGGCGTATTGAACGTTGGCATAGTATGGGGGATCGGTCAAAACTGCGTCCAGTGAAGCGGCGGGCAGGTTGGAAAATGTTGAGCTGCAGCAGTGGAGATTAACTCCCCTGCTTTCCGTTCCATCAGAAGAGCCGTTAGACTCCCCTATCCATTCGCCTTTAACCGCCACCTGCACTTTGCGCCCGCTTTGATGCTTGATTTCATAGGGTTTTTCACAATAGGCCTTGGCACGGTCATATTTTAGAACAATATTAGACCAACCGCCGCTGCCCACATTTGTGCCTCTGCTGCCGTTAGGAATGCCGAGAAGATTTGACTCGCACTGAACTAGACCCACCGGGAAACCGTGTACTGAAAAGATATCCAGAGACTTCAAAGCCATGGTGTCGTATCGGCAAAGCATGTTTTGATAGCGCAGGAGGTCTGATAAATTTGTCGCCAGAGCATTGCGGACTCTGTCATCGGAAAAACCGCTAATAACCCGGCAGCTTAACTCCAGACCAAGCAATTGGCGTTCATTGAACATCTCACGATATCGCCGGTAACCCCACCGGTGCAGGCGGTCGGTTTCGTCACCGGGGGGGGATCTCATCATCTGGTACAAATTTTGGCGATAAACTCTTCCATTGTCCTGAAGCCTTCTCATATTTCAAAAGGTCTTCCCGGTCCGGTTTCTTAAAGAACCTGCCTTGATGGCTTGATTTACATTCAGGGCAATGGTACTCAATCGCCACCATGCGGTGTTGTGGCGAGCCATTTAGAGCATCA
>FZPS01000016.1_pt182 | contig 11517 bp, 8 predicted proteins | sample 1817821 | NCBI WGS metagenome assembly FZPS01 (sample SAMEA104158645, study PRJEB21678) | metagenome | place: Germany | collected 2015-04-21 | reverse complement strand
GTGTCACCCATGTCTTGAACCCGTACCGGGCAAGGGGGGATTGTAGATGCGCCCGCTGGGCGCATTGGTTCGGAGGGGAACGGAACAGCCTCTGCGCTCGGCGAGCGCAACTACAGGACGGACGGCGGGGTTGGCGGGAGCGGCTTTTGGGCCGCTCTTTTTTCTGTATGTGGGAGAGGGCCGGGCGAGGGGAAAGAGGGAGAAGGCGGCGGTTGGGGACTGCCGCGGGTAAATCGCTTTAAAATTTTGGTTTTTGGCGATTATTTTATTGTTATTTTCGGCGTTTTCGATAGGATACTCATGTTAATTGAATAGCGAAAAAAGGATTATGACTGCATCAGAAAATAAAGATTTGAACGGAAAACCGGTTGGCGCGAAAACAGAGGCGTACGACGGGTCGAAAATCCAGGTTTTGGAGGGGCTGGAGGCGGTACGCAAGCGCCCGGCGATGTATATTGGCGACACCTTCCAGCGCGGGTTGCATCACTGCGTTTACGAGGTGGTGGATAACGCGATTGACGAGGCGCTGGCGGGTTATTGCACGCGGATTGTGGTGTTGCTGGCGGCGGATGGCTCGATTTCGGTGCAGGATAACGGGCGGGGGATTCCCGTGGACCCGCATCCGAAATTGAAAAAACCGGCGGTGGAAGTGGCGCTGACCATGCTGCACGCGGGGGGCAAGTTTGATCACGGCAGCTACAAGGTGTCGGGCGGCTTGCACGGGGTGGGGGTGAGCTGCGTGAACGCGTTGAGCGAATGGATGGAGGTGGAGGTTCGGCGCGCGGGCAAGATTTATCGTATGCGCTTCGAGCGGGGCGTCACCAAATCGCCGCTGGAGGTTATTGGCTCGTGCGATGACCAGGGGACGAAGGTTACGTGGTATCCAGATGAGCAGATTTTTTCCACGCTGGAGTATTCGTGGGATATTTTGGCGGCGCGTTTGCGCGAGCTGGCGTTTCTGAATCACGGCATTGAAATTATCCTGAAGCAGGAAAATCACGATGGCAGTTTCCGCACGGAGACGTTCCGCTATGACGGCGGCATCAGTGAGTTTATTTTGCACCTGAACAGGAACAAGGTGGCGCTGCACCCGCAGGTGATTTATTTCGAAAAAGAGCAGGATGGCGTGACGGTTGAAATCGCCATGCAGTACAACGACAGCTATGCGGAGTCGGTGCTGACCTACGCGAACAACATCAACACGATTGAGGGGGGCACGCATCTGAGCGGGTTCCGCTCGGCGTTGACGCGGGTGGTGAACGCGTATGGCCGCGCGAACAAATTGCTGAAGGAAGAGGACGCGATGTCCGGCGATGACATTCGCGAGGGCCTGATGGCTGTGGTGAGCGTCAAAGTGCCGGATCCGCAATTTGAGGGGCAAACCAAGACCAAGCTGGGGAATAGCGAGGTCGAGGGCATTGTGTCGTCGGTGGTCAACACGGCGTTGAGCACATTTTTTGAAGAGAATCCCGCCGTAGCCCGCAGGGTGGTGGAAAAGGGCGTGCTGGCGGCGCGGGCGCGCGAGGCGGCGCGTCGGGCGCGCGATTTGACGCGTCGCAAGGGCGCGCTGGATTCCGCGGCGCTGCCCGGCAAGCTGGCGGACTGCTCGGAGCGCGACCCCGCGCTGTGCGAGCTGTTCCTGGTGGAAGGTGATTCGGCGGGCGGCTCGGCCAAGCAGGGGCGCGACCGCACGTTTCAGGCGATTTTGCCGTTGCGTGGCAAAATTTTGAATGTGGAAAAGGCGCGGCTGGACCGCATGCTGAACAATCAGGAAATTCGCACGATTATTACGGCCATTGGCGCGGGGATTGGCACGGATGATTTTGACATCAGCAAGGCGCGCTACCACAAGATTATTATTATGACCGATGCCGACGTGGACGGTTCGCATATTCGCACGTTGCTGTTGACGTTTTTCTACCGGCAAATGCCGCAGTTGATTGAGCGCGGGTATGTTTATATTGCGCAGCCGCCCCTGTATAAAATCAAGCGCAAGAAGCAGGAGCGTTACATTGACAACGACAGGCATTTGTCGCGTGTGCTGATTGAAATGGGTCTTGAAGACGTGCGGTTGCTGAACCGGGATGGCACGCCAGCCATTGAGCCAGACAAGATGGCTGACGTTCTCAAAATCCTGGAGGAAATTGAGTATGTCACGGAGTTGCTGGCGCGCAAGAACGTGGATTTTGATGACTACATCAAGCGCTATGACGCTGAAAACAACCGTTTGCCGTTGTATCGCGTGCGGGTGATTCCGCCCGGCGGCGATATTGAGAATCAGGAAATTCATCTGGCGTTTTCCGACGAGGAAATGCGGCTGATTCGCGAAGGCGCTGAGCAGCGGATGGGGCCGTTGGACCCCTCCCAATTCAAATGGGATGAGTTGCATCAGGCGCCGGGCCTTGTGAAACAATTCACCCAACTGAAGGCGCGCGGTTTTGGCATCGAAACGTTGTTGCGCAGCGAAGAGCCGATTCTGGATGCCACGGTGGATGGCAAGAAAATCCCGCTGCATGCGTTGGGCGATTTGCTCAATTTGGTGCGCGAGGTTGGGCGGAGGGGCTTGAGCATTCAGCGTTACAAGGGCTTGGGTGAAATGAATCCCGAGCAGTTGTGGGAAACCACGCTGGAGCCGAGCAAGCGCAAGCTGTTGCAGGTGCAACTGGATGACGCCGTGCGCGCGGATGAGATTTTCACCATTCTGATGGGCGACGAGGTGGAGCCGCGCCGCGCATTCATTGAGGAAAACGCGCTGAATGTGCGCAACTTGGATGTGTAGGCCGCAGGCGGTGAAGCGGGAGGCATGACCGGAACGTTGCCGGGCGCGGTCCGCTGCTGATGATTTGAACGTGTTAAGGATGGAACGATGAGCGATGAAGTGAAAAACGAGAGCGACGACGAAACCACGGATGCTGGCGAAATGCCGGTGGTGGCGCCTCAAAATGTGATGGACCGCGTGGAGCGGATAAACGTCGAAGAGGAGATGCAGCGGGCCTACATTGATTACTCGATGTCGGTGATTGTCGGGCGTGCGCTGCCGGATGTGCGCGACGGGCTCAAGCCCGGCAACCGGCGCATTCTGTTTGCCATGCGCGAGCGCGGCTGGACGCATGCCAAGGCGTTCGTCAAGTGCGCCAAGGTGGTTGGCGAAGTCATTGGTAATTATCATCCCCACGGCGACGCGGCGGTGTATGACACGCTGGTGCGCATGGCGCAGGATTTTTCCATGCGTTACATGCTCATCCGGGGGCAGGGGAACTTCGGCAGCATTGATGGCGACCCGGCGGCGGCCTACCGTTACACGGAGTGCAAACTCGGCAAGCTGGCCGAGGAATTGCTCGCGGACATTGATAAAGACACCGTCGAAATGAAAAAGAATTTCGACGAGTCGCTGTATGAGCCGACGGTTCTGCCGGCCCGCATTCCCAATTTGCTGATTAACGGCTCCACGGGTATTGCCGTCGGCATGGCCACCAACATCCCGCCGCACAATCTCGGCGAGGTGGTGGATGGCGTTGTTCACCTGATTGACAATCCCGATGCGACGATTGCCGAGTTGATGCAGTTCATACAGGGGCCGGATTTTCCGACGGGCGGCATTTTGTATGGCCGCGCGCCCATTCGTGACATGTATGAAGCCGGGCGCGGCCTGCTGCGGCTGCGCGGCAAAGCCACCATAGAGCCGTGGAAGGCCGATCGCGAGCGGATTATCATCACGGAGATTCCCTACACGGTCAACAAGGCGACCATGATTGAAAAAATCGCGGACCTCGTCCACGAGAAGCGGCTCGAAGGCATCAGCGATTTGCGCGATGAGTCCGACAAGGACGGCATTCGCGTGGTGATTGAACTGAAGAAGGGCGAAATCGGCCAGGTGGTTTTGAATAACCTTTACAAGCAAACGCAACTGGGCGGGACCTTTGGCGCGATTATGTTGGCGATTGATCGCGGTCGCCCGCACGTGATGGACCTCAAGGAACTGCTGACGTGCTTTATTGAGCATCGCTTTGATGTGTTGACGCGGCGCACGCGGTTTGAATTGCGCGAGGCGGAGGCCCGCGCCCACATTCTCGACGGGTTGCTCAAGGCGCTGGATTACTTGGATGAAGTTGTGCGGATTATCCGCGCCGCACCCAACCGCGATGTGGCCCGTGTGCAGTTGATGGGGCGGTTCGGTTTCACCGAAATTCAGGCCAACGCCATTCTCGATATGCGCTTGTATCAGTTGACCGGTCTCGAGCGCGAAAAATTGGAGGCCGAGGCGCGCGCGCTTCATGAGCGCATTGCCTATCTCAAGGAGTTGCTGGCCGACGATCGCAAACTTTACGGCGTGATGAAGGATGATTTGCTGGCCATCCGCAAGGATTACGCCGATGCGCGCCGCACCGAGATTGTGACGGATGATGGCGATTTGGATATCAAGGATCTCATCGCCGATGAAGATTGCGTGATTTCGCTTTCTCACGCCGGCTATGTCAAGCGCACGCCCACCAGCGTGTATCGCGAGCAAAAGCGCGGCGGCAAGGGCGTTGTGGGCATGAATACCAAGGATGAAGACTATGTGGAACACGTCTTCAACTGCTCGGCTCACGATGGGATGCTGTTCTTTACGGAGAAGGGCCGGATGTATCTCAAGATGGCCTACGAAATTCCCGAAGGCGCCCGCGATTCGCGCGGCAAGGCGCTCGTGAATCTGCTGGAGATTCAGGGTTCCGAAAAAATCGCGGCGATTATCCCCGTGCGCGGGTTTGATACCGATCAAAACCTGCTTTTTGCCACGGAGCGCGGCACCATCAAGAAAACAGCTTTGCGCATGTATCAGAATGTGCGCGCGACGGGCATCATTGCCATCAACATTGAGGAGGGCGACCGTCTGATTGGCGTGGAGCTGACCAGCGGCGAGGATGACATCCTGCTGGTGACGCGCCGGGGCGTCGGGATTCGCTTTCATGAAGCCGATGCCCGTCCGATGGGGCGCGCTACGGCGGGTGTGCGGGGCATTCGGCTGGCCGCGGGCGACGCGGTTGAGGCCATTGAGGTGGTTAAAGACGACGCAATGCTGCTGACCGTCACGGAAAAGGGCTTCGGCAAGCGGACGTCTTTCAGCGAGTATCGCACGCAAAAGCGCGGCGGGAGCGGCGTGATTGCCAACGAGCTGACCGCCAAAACCGGCGACCTCGTCACGGCCTTGAGTGTTCGTGAACAAGATGCCATTATGATTGTCACCAAGAAGGGAACGATGATTCGCATGCCGGTGGACGGCATCCGCGTGACCGGGCGTTCCGCTCAAGGTGTGATTTTAATCAATCTGGACGATGGCGATGTGGTTATGAGCGCCACGCCGGTTGAACCGGAGGACGAAAGCAACGGAGCACCCGCGGCGGAAGCCGGGGAGGAGAGCGACGGAGCCACCGCGCCGGTTGAGCCGGAAGCCGGGGACGAAACGCCCGGCCAGGAGACACCATGAAAAAATTAGTCATCTGGATCGGGATGTTGGCACTGGCGCTGTCGGTCAGCGCCGCTTTGCCTGTTATGGAGGATGGGGGCTATGCCGAGGATGATGCGCTGCTGACGTGGCGCACCTCCAGCCGCTGGCAGGCAAGCCTGCTCTATGGCTATCTGAATCGTGATGTCACGATGGATGATGTCACTCTTCAGCTTCGGGCGGATATTGTGGAGGCGTCTGTGGGCGTCAGCCCCTGGCCCTGGCTGTTGCTCTACGGCCAGGTGGGCGGTTCGCAGGCGCGGCTGAACCCCGTTATGCGCGATGATTCCGGCGCCGGCGCTGGCGGCTTGCTGGGCGCGCAACTCAACTTGTGGCAAATTTATCCGGCGCGTGAGGCCACGGCGTGGCGCTTGCTGTTGCAGGTGGTCGGTGAAGTCAGCTATCGCACCGCGAGCGATGATGTGGCGGGGGACCTCGAATGGACGACGGGCACCGTCATGCTGCCATTTTTTTACCATCTGACTCTTGCGCGTTCGGAGCTTAACGCCCGTGCCGCAGATTTTCACAGTCTGGCGATTTACGCGGGGCCGGAGGTTTCCTGGATGGATGGCAACTGGACGCACGGCGGAATCAAGCGCAGTTTTCGGGAGGAGGATTCCGTGGGCGCGGTGGTGGGGGCGGAATTGTGGCTGATTGAGCATCTCTCCTTTGGCGTTCGCGCGGAGTGGCTGGGCGAGCGCACCAGCGGCCAGATGAACGTTCGTTATCGCTTCTGAATCTGACCCGAGGTCGTGCCGTGAGTGCTCGTATTCTGGATGGCAAAAGTCTCGCCGCTGAACTTCGCGCGGAAATTGCCGCCGATGCCGCCGCGTTTCGCGCGGCGCACGGCCGCGCGCCCGGGCTGGGCGTGATTCTGGTCGGCGATGATCCGGCCTCGCGCTCTTATGTCACCAGCAAGCAGAAGGCGTGTGCGGCCGCGGGCATTCAGTCGCGCGAAATTGCCCTGCCGGCGACGGCCAGCCAGGCGGAGATTCTCGCGGCGGTTCGCCAGCTCAATGAGGATGAGGCCACCGACGGTGTGCTGGTTCAGTTGCCGTTGCCGGACTCAACGATGGAGGCCGATGTGTTGGCCGCCGTTGACCCCGCCAAGGATGTGGATGGATTTCACGCGCTCAACATCGGGCGTCTTGTGCAGGGGAAGCCGGCGCTGGCGCCTTGCACGCCTTGTGGTGTTTTGGAGTTGTTGCGCCGCGTCGGGATTCCGCTGGCCGGCGCGAATGTGGTGGTGATTGGGCGCAGCCAGATTGTGGGGCGTCCGCTATCCATTCTGCTTTCGCAAAAAGGAACGGATGCCACGGTTACGCTATGCCATACCCGCACGCGTGATTTGCCCCAACACACCCGCGCGGCGGACATTGTGATTGTTGCGGCGGGCCGTCCGAACACCCTCACGGCCAACATGGTGAAGCCCGGCGCGGTCGTGGTGGATGTCGGGGTGAACCGGGTGCCTGATGCGAGCCGTGCCAGCGGCTATCGTCTGGTGGGCGATGTGGATTTTGCCGCCGTTGCCGCCCGCGCCTCCGCCATCACGCCGGTTCCCGGCGGTGTCGGCCCTCTCACGGTTGCCATGCTCCTGCGTAATACTCTCACGGCCGCCCGCGCCCGTCTTACCCTGCCGTCATGATTCGCGTTCTCAATCTATATTTACTGGCGGATTTTCTCAAAAACGTTTTGGTGGCGGTTGTCGTGCTGACATTCGTGATGTACGTTGGCGCGGTTATACAGGCTATTGATTATATGTCGCGCGGGATTTCCGGCCCGCTTATTTTAAAGATTTTCTCACTCAATATTCCTTTCACGCTTTCCTTTGTGATTCCCATGGGCACCCTCACGACGGTGTTGCTGCACTTCGGGCGACTTTCTGCGGATGGGGAAGTCACGGCGCTCAAGGCCAGCGGCGTCAGTTTGTGGCAGATTTCCGCGCCATTTCTTTTCGGCGCGATTTTGCTGTCCACATTTTGCCTGTATCTCAATGCCGAGCTTGCGCCGCGCAGTCACTTTGCCCGCCGCCAAATGTTGCGCGATTTGGGCGAGGAAGACCCGCTGGCTCTGCTGGATGAAGGCCGCTTTGTCAGCGATTTTCCCGGGGTTAAAATCTATGTCGGCAAAAAGGACCGCACGCAACTGGAGGACGTGATTCTTTCGAAGACCGATGACAATGGCGCACGAACGGAGGTTCGGGCCCAGTCCGGGCAGATCAGCATTGACCGCACGAACCACATCATGAACATCGTGTTGTACAAGGCGCGCCTGGTGGAGTTTGACAAGTCCGCGCCCACGGATATTGCCAAGGCCCGCAATCTCAGCGCGGACCGCTATCCGCTGGCCGTGGATTTGCGAAAAATACTCACCAAGGAAAAAATCAATAAAAAGCCTTCCGACATGACCTTTACGGAGCTGGTGCAATCCATCCGGATGATTCGTCAGGCGTTTCCCGATATTCGCGAAGAAGATATTCCCCGGCAACGCGCCAAGATGGCCGTGGATGCCAACAAGCGGCTGAGTCTGGCGCTTTCGTGTTTTTCTTTTACGCTACTGGCTATTCCCCTTGGGATACGCTCGCATCGGCGCGAATCTTCCATTGGCATTGGCATCGCGCTGGTGCTGCTATTCTTCTATTACCTGTTCATTATTATCGCTGACGCCATGGTGGACCGCCCCGAATGGCGTCCGGAGTTAATCCCCTGGATTCCCGTTTTAGGCAGTCAGATTATTGGTTTCTGGCTGCTGCACCGCAACCGTTAAGGGCGAATTCTGTTATTGCGGTGGAGCAGGGCCAGTGCGCCCAGCGAAGCGGCGACAATGACGCATGTCAGGAGAAGTGTTTCCGGCGTTTGCCGGGTGGTGGCGGCGGTGCCAAGAAAGGCGGCGATTGCCGCGCCGGGCAGGAATCCGATGGCGGAGCCGAGGAGAAAGGCGCGTCGTGAAATTCCACCCGCCGCCAACAGCAGCGTCAGGATGGCTCCCGGCACGGGAAGTTGGCGGATGACCGCTACCTGCAGCGCGTTTGGGGCGGCGTGTATTTCGAGCCAGCCCTTCCATTTTGCGGGGATGATGTCCTCCAGAAAGGCGGCGGAGGCGAGCCGCCCGAATTCGTAGGTCAGGGCGGCGCCGGCGAGCGCGGAGGGAAGCGAAAGCAACAGTCCGGGAAGGCCGCCGAAAATGGCGCCTGCAAGGGCGCTGGTCCAGAGGCGGGGGATGCCACATGCGCAAAGGAGTGTGTTCAGGACGAAAAAGGCCGTGGCAGTTTGCGCGGCACCATGTGAATGGAGCCAGTCGCGCACGGCTTCGGCGTGCAGCAACCAATTTTCGAATGCGTCCGCGTACAGGCTCATGATTAGGACGAGAGCGGTCAGAAAGAGTACCACGAATGATTTTGTGGCAGGATGTTTCTGCCAATTCCGGGGCTGGTGGGGGAGGGCGCTCATGGGGCGGAAGGGGGCGGCGAGGGATTCTGCTCCCCGGCATTGACAACATACGCGGCCCAGATGAACCGCTTGGAACCCATGCGGAATGCGCCGGTTTCTACGATGCCGGGGAAACGGGATTCAAGGGATGCCGCATCCTTCTCCATGAAGATGGCGAGCCCGCGCCCCTGCTCCGCCATCGCGAGGAGGGTGTCCTCGTCCTCCTCGCAACGAAGGCCGGTTCGCCCGGCATGGAGCGCGAGAGTTTCGCCGTTGATGTGGTAGAGGATGAGGCGTCCGTCTTCGGGGATGTACTGGGCGGCGAGGGGGGCGATGGCGCGGGGGATTTTGATTTCGTCGAAGTCGGGGAAGACGGTCCATCCGCAGATGGCAAAGGTGGCGCAGGCAGCGGCGGTGAATCGCTTGAGCCATTGCGGGTCCGGTCGGCGCAGCATCCATGTTGCTGCCGCGGCGACAGAAGCCAGAAGCGTCCACGGCCAGATGTGCAGGGTTCCCAACGAGAAAACCACCCTCTCGTTCGTGGCCAAAGATGGGATGTCGTTGTGCAAGATGATGGCCAGCGCCGCGCCTATGCTCACGACGGCCAAGGCCGCAAAGATGGCCGTGGCCATTTTCCGGCACACGGCCGAGGCATTCAGGTCGTCCCAGGCGGCGGCGATCATCATCGCCAGCGCCGGCATGGCGAAGAGGATGTAGAGATTGCGCTTGCTGACGGGGATGGAGAAGAAGACGACAACGTAGAGAGCCCATACGGCGAGCTTGCGGAGCAGGGCGGGATTGGATTTGCGGAGCCCGATGATGGCAGAGGGAGCGAAGAGCGCCCAAGGGAGGAAGCCGAGGGGGAGGTGCAACAGATAGTAGAAGGGCGACTGGAGATGGCCACGTCCACCGGCGGCGCGTGAAATATTTTGAGTGTAGAGAATCTTGTGCAGATAGCCGTCCGGGGCATCGCCGAAATAGCAGGTGGCGAGCCAGGCGAGAGGAACCGCCAGAGCGATGAGGATGCCCGGAATGAGAAGGGTTGAGCGTGTGCGCGGGCCGGGATTATGACGTGTTGCAATTCTGAGGCAGAGATAGACGCCCAAGGGGATGAGAAGGCCGACGGGTCCTTTGGCCAGAACCGCGAAGCCCATTAGCAGGAAGGCCGCCCAAGGGAGGCGGTCGGGGTGGTGGCGGTCGTTGCGCAACAGCAGATACAGCGCCGAGGATTCGAGACCAAGCAGGAGGGCGTCAATTTGTCCCATGCCGCCAACCTGCCAGAAGAGCAGGGAAGAGCTGAGGACGGCCAGCGTGCGGAGCGCAAAAACTTTATTGCCCCAGAAATTCGCGATGCCGTACATGGATAACAACGATAAAAACACGCCGATGAACGAGGGCAGGCGCGAGCCGAAGGGAAGGGGCAGGAGGGTTTCGCCGAGGTTGATGAGCCAGAACATCAGCGGGGGTTTTTCCCCGTAGGTGACGCCGTGGCGGTGCGGGATGATCCAGTCGCCGGTTGCGGCCATTTCGCGGGCGACATAGACAAAGCGCGCTTCGTCAGGTTCCCAGTAGCCCCGGATGGCGTGCATGCCGCCCCAAAGCAGCAAGGTCCAGAGTAACAGCAGGAGGGGAATCGAGGCGAGACGCAGATGTCGCAAGTTACTGTTCACTTGAATCTTGTCCCGAGCGTTTGTCAGAAGGGCTTGTCTGGATGTCCGTCACCGCGAATGGGCGGGTGCGACTTTTGAGCCAGGCCACACCGCGCAGGTCGCGGAGGGTACGTTTCAGCCGGTGGAAGTTCGTGTATTTGCTCTTGCCCGCCATGCGGCTGCGGTGGGCGACTGGAATTTGGACGATGCGAGCCCCGCGCAGGGAGGCGAGCATGGGCAGGAAGCGGTGCATGCCATCCCAGTATTGAAGATGTTTGAGCATCGGTGCGCGAAACGCCTTCAACGAACAGCCGGTGTCTATAATCTCGTCGCCAAGGATTGCCCGGCGGTATGCATTCGCCAAACGACTGGCGAGGCGCCTCGAAGGGGAGTCGTTTCGCCGGGCGCGGTAACCGCAGCAGATGTCGGCCTCGTCGAGCGAGGCCACCAGACGCTTGATGTCGGCCGGGTCGTTTTGGCCGTCGGCATCCATGAGAACGATGAAGTCGCCCGTTGCGGCCTGGATTCCAGCCCAGAAGGCGGCGCTCTGTCCGGCATTGGGTTCGAGTCGAAGGGCGCGAACGCCGGGGTGCGAAGCGGCAAAATCAGCGATTAAGGCGGACGAACCGTCCGTTGAGCCATCATCCACGACGATTATTTCGTGGAGCGGCGCGGATTCGAGGACACGGTAAAGTTCGTCAAGAACGGGGACGATGCAATCGGTCTCGTTGTGGACGGGCATGATGACGCTGACGAGATTTTTCTCGGTTTTCATTTGTGAGAGATTGAGGCGGATGTTGATTAAGAAATACTTAAGATGTTTGGACGGCGCTTGATTGAGCTATCCGAGAACGGTACTCTTATCATGCCTTTCCCGCAACCCTAATCCTTAGCGACCCGGGGAAAAGCTCACCCTACGGGTGAAATTGGACTCGCCTCTTGCTATACTATGGGC
>FZPS01000153.1_pt65 | contig 11519 bp, 16 predicted proteins | sample 1817821 | NCBI WGS metagenome assembly FZPS01 (sample SAMEA104158645, study PRJEB21678) | metagenome | place: Germany | collected 2015-04-21 | reverse complement strand
CTGAGTCTCAAGGAGAGTTCGATGACACTCTATCTAATAAAACTATTATACACAATAAAGTGTATAAACTTGTTTAAAAAGGATTATGCGTTATCCTTAATTAACGTAAATACATTATATAAGGAGATATGATATGAACCAGAAAATAATGGGGAGGCATAAAGAAAGTATTAGGATGGGCAAGGGGACCTTAGCTATTATACTTATAAATCTTGCTTTTTTTATTGCTTTAAATATAGTTCCTAACCTTAAAGAGAATCTATTGCTGAATCATGAAATCTCTATGACACTAGAAAAACCTTGGACATTAATTACTGTGTTTTTATCACATGAAGCTTTTATTCATCTTGCTTTTAATATGGGGTTATTTTTCTTTTTTGGTTCAAATTTAGAGAAGGTAGCAGACACAAAAACTCTAGTAATAGTTTACTTGTTAGCAGGGCTGGTAGGTAGTTTAACATCTCTATTTACTAGATTGATAGTTCAGCGGGCAGGATTTATAGCAGGAGCTTCCGCAGCGGTTTTTGGAATAGTAAGCACATTTTCAACATTGAGACCTAATACTATAATACTAGGCTCAAAGGCTAAGGTGTGGACATGGGTGTTGATTATCTTTACAGTAATTTTAGCAGTTTTAAACCCTGAAACATTGGACAGTGCTGTTGCTCATGTCATCGGTGCCTTTGTTGGGATAATCTGTGGCTATTGGCTCAAAAACAAAGAAAACAAGAATAATAAGTTAGCTAGGATGGTAGAGGGATATGATAGATAGTAAAAGCAATCAAAGAGGGCTAAGTATAGTAGCAATAGCCTTACTATTAATTTTCCAGCAATTTGCCAGTAAGGTTGGTAGTTTAATAGCTAATTGTTTTAATTACCAGACCATAGATGAATATGGTATTTTTGCATATGTATCTGTACATCATATTGTACAGATGCTTATAGCTATATTAGCCATTATAATACTTACTAAAAAGTATAAAATTGATTTTGGCTTTAGTCTTGGAGATAAGAAACTAGGAAGGAAGTATTTGATAGTTTTTACAGTTTCTATACTTATATATACTTTAATCTCATATGGGATTAGATATTTGAGTAATCAAACTATAGAATATGATTTTCCCTTAAATGCAAAGAATATTCTAGGTACCTTGGGGTTCCAACTATTCTTGTCAGGGCCATCAGAAGAAATTTTATTTCGTGCTCTACCTATTGGAGTACTCACATTCTTAGTAGGCAGTAACAAGCTAAGGAAATTTACTAAACTAAATATCTCATATGAGATATTTATAGCTGCAATTCTCTTCTCAATTGCACATATTAGATGGACTATTAATCCATTTTCCATAAGTATGGATTACCTTCAATTAATATACTGCTTTGTTCTAGGGATAGCCTATGGAAAGGCATATGAAGAGAGTAAGAGTGTCATATATCCCATGATCATGCATAGTATTTCAAATGTTTTCGTGGTGGGTATAGGATATATATTTTCAATTATAATTCTTTAGTAGGATAAGGAATATTTTCAAAAATATAAGGCTTTGGAATTTGATATTAGAGTTAATGGAGAAGACCTTGGAGAATCTATCATTGATAGAAGACTCCAGAGAAGAAATTAATATATAATTATACTTGATGGCGCCGATATATCAGTAAAACCCAATTATATCTAGTTAAGGTTTTATGGGTACTCACAGCAAATTTATATGGTTAGCATAAATAATAAATCAAATTGGATAAATAATCCTATTTAGGAGGATATACAAAAATGAACTTAATATCAGTGAGGGAAAAGCCAGAGTACAAAGATATAGCTATTCAATATTTTCAAAGTATATGGGGAAGTGAAAGCAGTAATAGGGTTTATGAAGATTGCATAACACATTGTATTGATGCAGTTGCACCATTACCACAGTGGTATTTATTATTGGATGATGATAAGATAATTGGCTGCGCAGGTTTGATAACTAATGATTTCATAAGTAGGATGGATTTATACCCTTGGGTTTGTGCATTGTACATAGAAAAAGAGTACAGAGGAAATGAATATGGAGCCCTATTGTTGGAGAAGGCTAAAGAAGACACTAAAAAAGGAGGTTTCAGTAAGCTGTATTTATGCTCTGATCATGTAGGTTATTATGAGAAATACGGATTTTCAAAAATCGGAACAGGATATCATCCTTGGGGAGAATCATCTGGGATTTTTGAAATAGAATTATAACAGATTAATTATATATATACTCTTGACAAACTAACACTTGTTAGCTAATCTAAAGCTAACAAGTGTTAGTTTCTTTATTTATATTGATAAGCTAACTGTAAGGGGGAGATTATTATTGACTACTAGAGAAAAAATCCTATATGAGGCCTTATCCTTGTTTTCAATCAAAGGTTATGATGCTGTTACCATTCGGGAAATAGCTTCGGCAGTTGGAATTAAAGAAAGCTCAATCTACAATCATTTTAAGAACAAAAAGGATATCCTCAATAAAATTATTGATGAGACACTTAAGAGATATTATTCTACTTTAGAAAATGCTCAAGTGCCAGAGTCAGAGGATGATAATGTTTCAGAACTTTACGATAATCTTACTGATGACGAGTTTTTGGATATATGTACAAAAATCTTTTTATTTTATTTAAAGGATGATTATATATCAAAACTAAGGCGTTTGTTAACCATAGAGCAATATGCTAATAAGGAGATAAGTGAAATATTTAGGCATGTTTTCATAGATAGGATTTTGGAGACTCAAAGTCAAGTACTACAGAAGTTTATCGATAGCGGAAGGTTTATCCAAGGGGATGCCTATACCATGGCTCTGCATTTTTATTCTCCTGTCTTCTTGCTCCTGTATAAATATGATAATTGTCCAGAAAGTGAGGAGCAAGCAATTAAGGCGCTAAAAAAACATGCAATTCAATACAATGCAATCTATCGTAAAAATCATAGAAAGAGAGGGAGGAATTTTTGAGTGAAATAATAAGAAGTAAAAGGTTACCAAGGGGGTAATATAATGCAGATTATTGAAATTGATAAGGGAAATGTTGATATATACATTCTCTATATCATGGTTATTTTGGCTAACAATTATTATAGCTAATCGAGTTTTTGATGCCCTTTGGTATGGAGAACTATTAACTTGGATACCTATGCTGATGGGTTCTCTTGGACCTCCTATTGCTGTATACATAATTTATAGGCAGTTTAATAAAAGTTTTTCTTTAAAGTCTTTTATGAAGCTTGTTTTCAACATAGATATAGACAGGAAAGCATGGTTAATTTTTGGGCTGTTTACTTGCTGGCGTTTTCTAATGGTTTGGATTGCATTTGGTATTCAAGAGCCTATTTCTATTCTATATATGATTATTAATCTACCTCTTTTCATTATTGGAGGTGGATTTGAGGAGATAGGTTGGCGTGGGTATCTACAACCCAAATTAGAGAAGGAGACTGGTTATTTATTTTCTGTACTTATAGTAGGTGTTATTTGGAGTATATGGCATTTACCTTTATGGCTGATAAATGGAACAGTACAGAGTGCTTTGCCTTTTGCAGCCTATACATTTCTTGCAATAATTTTAAGTTTTAGTTTAACAGCTTTATATAAATATACTAAGAATATACTCTTATGTATACTTAGTCATGCATGGTTTAATGGCTGTATAGGATTAGCAGTGTATATTGGCAGTGAAGGATATCTACAATTAAATCTAAATTGGAAGGTTTATATGGTTTTTATTCTAGAATTAATTGTATCTGCCATTTTAGGAACCAAGTACAAATTTGAGGAGATTAAACGAAGTATATCTTCTTGTGATTAGACAATGGATCACCTTATAAATATTAGGTTCTACTAACCTTCCAGACTCAGGTAGTATAGGTAGGTTAAGAAATACAAGATATGGAAAATAGGTATGAAAGAATATATAATGTAACCATGACAAGGGGTAAATCAAATATAATTCATTAGTGGGGGGATAAAAGTGGATCAACCTAAAATCATAGTAAACACAAGCATGACAAAGGAAGATTATAGGAAGTTTTTATACCTTGCCACCTTTAGAAGGAATAAGCTAATACTTCCTTTGCTAGCCCTAATTGCCCTGGTGGGTAGCTTGATTATTGCTTATGATGGTGGCAGCATAGACTTAACTATACTGATTATTAGTTGGATTTTCTTATTTGCACTAGCAATTGGAGTAGTCATATTTAAGGTGGAAAGGAAAAATGCCCAGCGTGTAAAGACAGATAAAACAGGGACCTTTGATAGTATCAATACCTTAAAATTCTTTGATGATAAACTTGTATTTGAAAATGAGGAACTTAAGTCAACTGGAGAATTAAGGTATGATCAGTTTTATGCTCTTTTAGAAAGTAAGGACTATTTTATTTTTTATTTAACTATGAATCAGGCTTCATTGGTAAGAAAAAGGGACTTAGATGATCCTGATGCTTTCAAGGAGTTTATACTTGAGAAATTTACAGGCAAATATAAAACCATATAGTTTCAGAGCCCTATCCAAAGCTTATTAGAATTCATACATAGGAATTATTTCGTGTTAGGAGATTGATGTGTAAAAAAGTGCTTAGATTTAAAAGACAGGGAGAATAGTTAATGATAAAAAGATTAGATATATCTAAAATAGATGAGATAATGAAAATCTGGATTGAAGAAAATATTAATGCTCATAATTTTATTTCTAGAGATTATTGGGAAGCAAACTATGATTATGTGAAGAGTGCCTTACCAGATGCGACTGTTTTCGTTTATGAAGATGATGATGTGATAAAAGGATTTATAGGTGTTGTTGAAGACTCATATATTGCAGGGCTATTTGTATCACACAAATATCAGTCAAAGGGTATAGGGGGAAAACTGCTTAATAGATGTAAAGAAGACTATCCCATTTTAAGGTTAGATGTTTATGCCCAAAATTTAAAGGCAGTAAACTTTTACCAAAAGCATGGTTTTAAAATAGAAGAAGAAAAAGTAAATGAAGATACCAAGGAAGTAGAATATTCAATGGTATGGAGATTATAAGTAAAAATGGAAGAAGGGCTAGGTTTAGGTCTATATGATGACCCAATAACCTAGCCTTTTTTTCGAACCCTATCTACTCTCCCCACATATAATGTATAAGGACAAGAATATCTTAAGAAGTAGAGATGGGAGTTTTTATTATGGAAGAAATCATTATAAAAAGTAATGGAAATTCAATCTATAACACACACAAGTTTATTGATTATAAGAAAAAGGACAAATGTTGCGGATGCTATCCCTCATATAAGGACCCTGAGTGTGAATCAGATTGTCATAAACCTAAACCTGGTAAGCCTCCACAAGCTAAGGCCAGCCTAGTTTGTGGCAGGGAAGTAAATAGGGTGAAAGAAGAAGATATCAAGGCCATTCTTGAATTTCCCATAGAGCCAATATTTCTCCTGGAAGAACCTATTATATTGGCCAGGGTAGAGACTGATTTAAGCTGTTACACAGACCCTATTGTAAGCATTGATTTTACCACCTTTATAGATGTATCGGTGGACGAAAATGTTGTAGGTATCGTCCTAACCTTTAGGCTAAAAAGAACCTGCGGTGGTAGGGAATATGTCCTCAAGGATTATGACTTCACCAGGTTTATTCAAATCGGTTTTGGACCCCGCTATGAGTTAAAGGATTCCTTTAAAATCCTATACTGTGACAATCCAGTCTGTACTAATGGATGCTGCCAATATACTGTGGAGCTTTTAGGCTTTAGACTTATTGGCACAGGACGGTTCGTAGAGGAGATTAGGGAATTAGTCATAGATGATTCAGCCATTAGGGCCATTGTTCAAGACCTGTGTTAATAGTGGAGAAAGTGAGGTAGTAGATATGGATAAGGACATAGTTTTATCCTGTGGAAGAGAGGTTAAGAGGATTAGGGAGCAAAACACTGGAAGTTTAGACTTTACTGCAGATCCGGTGGTCCTAGCAAGAGTTGTAATAGATACTAGAAGACTAAATAAGCCCATGGTAAAGATTGATTTTTCAACCTTTATTGATTTTTTTACTCCTACTGGGAATACCCTTGGGGCAGTATTTGATTTTGAATTGAGAAGAAAGTGTGATGGAATAGTAGAGACCTTGAAAACCTATCAATACATTGTAAGAATGATGGATGGAGACATTGAATCAAATGGCTTTCACCTAAGGGATACTTTTGGTTTTACCTTTTGTGACAAGGATATGTTTTGCCATAAGGAATGCTGTATTTATACTGTAGAGCTTCTCAAGATAGATGTCATAGGAGAAGAAATAGAGGAAGAAATTATCATAGAAGATTCCTCCATTAGGGCAATAGCCCAGGGGATATGTAGCTAGGAAGGAGGCATATCATGAGAGGTAGCCATGTTTGTAGAAAAGAGGCTGCAGCCTTATATTGTGGCAGAGAGGTGGAAAGGGTAAATCTTACTGATATAACGTCGGATATTTTAGAACCCACAACACTGGCCAGGCTAAATGTTGAAGTAAGGCGTTTACCTAAGCCAATAGTGACTATAGATTTTTCAACTATTATCCAGATTCATGATACTGGCATTAGCGATGGGGACGATACGAGTGGGGTGGAGCTGGTTTTTGAATTGAAGAAGACCTGCCAGGGAGATACCCAAACCCTAAAGGAATATAGTGTGATTAGATATATAGAATTAGGTGATGGCAATTATACCTTGAGGAATTCCTTTTTATTTACCTATTGTGATGACATGTTTTGTGATGAGAAATCTTGCATATATACTGTTGACCTTACTAGTATTAGATTGATTGAACCTGGTAGGATAGAGGAATTGCTTGTGGAAGATTCAGCCATCAATGCCCTAGTCCAGGGCAGGTGTAATTAAAGACTTCTTACTTGAGGTAAGAAGTTTTTTTATTCCTCTCCATAAAAATCCAAATAAAGTACCTGAAGAGGCTTAATAAGGCTTGTTATTAATCTAATAATGTTGAAGTAGAGGGAAAATACTGGTAATATGTTTATAATTGTAAAATTTGTTCGATTATAAATATAGAGAGACTAGAGTTGATTTACAAATTACAGAAGGGGGAAAGTGTATGTTTAAATTCAGAAAGTCTGGTTCCTGTCATGAGGCTGAATGCATCATAGCTTATGTGGAGAGTATTCTTAGAGGAGAAAGGATGGAAATGCCAGAAGTAAATCATCCTTTACATAAACAGATGTTGAGCCTGATAAATTCCCTGTATGAAAATGAGAGAAAGATGCTTAACTCTGCCAAGGAGATCCTGGATATTACAGCAACAATAAGTGAATTTGATATGAATATGTCCCACATATCCGAGGAATTGGTGGAATTTTCAAGGGATGTAGCTGAACTCAGTGAGAACAATATGGCCATAGTTCAAGAGACCACCGCCAGTATGTCAGAAGTTAATGAAACCGTCAGTGAGGTTAGCGAAACCCTATCATCCCTAACCCAGCAATCGGAAGAATTGCTAAAGAGTAACAACGAAGGAATAAACCAACTAAACCAGGTAGTGAATTTAAAGAATGATGTAATCAACGATGCCTATGAGATGAAGGCCCAAATAGATGAATTGTTTGAAATGACCCAAAAGATTTATGAGATAGTAGAAGGGGTCAACCAAATAGCAGATCAGACTAACCTTCTAGCCCTAAATGCCTCCATCGAAGCTGCGAGGGCTGGAGAGCACGGAAGAGGATTTGCAGTGGTGGCGGAAGAGATAAGAAAATTAGCCGACGATACCAAGATGAATCTGGAGGGTATGAATACCTTCGTTAATAATATAAAGGAGACAGCCAGCAGGGGTCAAGTAAGTATGGACAATACCATAAAGTCTGCAGAGGAAATGAGTCTACAAATAGACGATGTTAGCCAGACCATAAAGCAAAATGTCCAAATGTTAGATGCCTCAATCACAGGATTAAGGAGAATAAACCAGTCCATGGATGAAATCAAGGCATCCTCAGAGGATATCAATATAGCCATGGATAACTCCAGTAGGGAGGCAGAGAAGCTCACCCTTATGACCCATGAAATCAATGATTACGCTGTTAAGAGTAAGGGATATGCAGAAACCATAGCCCAGGTAGACAACAAATTATCTGAAACAACCAAATCTATGATGGAAGCCCTATCAGGGGGTAAAAATGACTTAACCAATGAAGACATCCTGAAAATTGTAAAAAATGCTATAAACTCCCATAAGGCTTGGATAGAGAAGATTACTTGCATGGTAGAAAATATGCAGGTCATCCCCATACAAACCGATGGTAATAGATGTGCCTTTGGCCATTATTACAACAGTATAGTGATGAGGGATGGAAAAATCATCGAGCTTTGGGAAGGTATAGACCCAGTCCATCATAGGGTCCACTCCCTAGGGGATGACATTATCAACGCTATCAGGGTAGAAGATAGGGATGGTGCTGAAGAATACCTAGCTGAAGTTAAGGGTGTAAGTAAGAAGATGGTTGGAATGTTAGAAGAGATAGTGGACTTTTTAAAGGAATAAGATACTTTATCAAGATTAATTTTGGGGGGTCCTACCTCCCATTTCTTCTATATTGAATGATTAGTTGGGTAGAATATTATTAATAGGCTAAAAAGGATGTAATTCATATGATTGATTTGACTTTACTGGGAAGCGGTGGGGGCATGCCCATACCAGAAAGATTTCTTTCCTCTTTAATAATTGAATATGCAGGTCGAAAGATTCTAATAGACTGTGGTGAAGGGACCCAGGTTGCCATGAGGAAGTTTAACACTGGCTTTAAAACAGTGGACATTATCTGCCTTACCCATTTTCATGGGGACCACTTTTATGGGCTGCCTGGCCTCTTGGCCACCATAGGAAATAGCAATAGACTTGAGCCCCTGACTATAATAGCTCCCAAACCCATAAGAGCTATCCTTGAGACTAGCATTCTGCCCATTACCTATCTACCTTATGATATATATGTGGTAGAATCCCCACCTGAAAAAGTAGAAATTAGAAGGACCAAGGAAGGGTTAAGGTTATACGAACTGGATAGCCAAAGGATGCCTGAGATAATCCTATCCACCATCCAACTGGACCACTCTTCTCCTTGTCTTGGTTATAGTTTTTATCTAAATCGGAAACCAAAATTCCTGGTAAGCAAGGCCATGGAAAATAAAGTTCCCAGAGATATATGGAAGTATCTACAGGAGGGGGAAAGTATTGCCTGGGATGGGGCTATATATACACCCGATATGGTATTAGGAGATGAGAGAAGGGGGATTAGGCTAAGCTATATTACCGACAGCCGGCCTATAGAAGCTCTAGCAGACTTTATTAGGGGGAGCGACCTCTTTATCTGTGAAGGTACCTATGGCAGCGATGATGATCTTGATAAGGCTATTGAAAATAAACACATGACCTTTAGGGAGGCTGCAAATCTAGCCCTCAATGGAGAGGTTGAAGAACTCTTATTGACCCATTTTAGCCAGAGCATGGATAATCCTACCGAATTTAAGGACAATGCAGTTTCAGTATTTGCAAATACCCAGATAGGCTACGATGGATGGATAAAGACCCTAAGCTATAAATAAATTATCTCATATAAGAAAGATCCTTGATTATAAGAAAATCAGGGATCTTTTGTCTTTATTTTTCATTCAATAGAAACAAGCCTATGATAAAAAAAGAAATACCAAAAAGATATTGACATATGTCAATTATAAGATACAATAAAGATAAATGACATATGTCTAAAACCAAAAGGAAAGGAGGTTATATATATGCCTAGATTTGATGGAAGAGTGCCAATGGGTATGGGACCATCTACTGGATGGGGAATGGGATTCTGTGGTAGAGGATATATTAGACCTGGAATGGGATTTAGACATGGATACGGAAGAGGATACTTTTATGGTGGACCATATCCAGTGGACAAGGACAGAGAGAGAGCATTCATTGAAGAGGAAAAGGCAATATTAGAGGCAAGGCTGGCAAATATCAAGAAAATCTTAGAAGAGATAGAGGAGGAAGATTATGAAAAAGATAGCAGTAGCAACTGATAACAATAATGCAAGTGGTCACTTTGGACATTGTCAGGGTTTTACCATATATGAGACTGATAAGAAAGAAGTCTTAAAGAGGAGTTTCACACCTAATCCTGGACATCGACCTGGATTTCTTCCAAGATACTTGAAGGAAATGGATGTTGATGTGATTATATCAGGGAATATGGGAGCATCTGCTCAGGATTTATTTAATGAAAATGGAATCCAAGTAATTGTAGGTGCTGAAGGAGATATAGATGACTTGGTTATGAAATACTTAAGGGGAGAACTGGCTTCAACTAATAGCTTTTGCCAGCATTAATAGGCTTGAGGGACTAAGGCCAATCCGATAATATTTAATAATAAAAATCGAGTAATCCACAAAATCCTCTGCTATAATTGATTATGAAAGAGGTGAAACCATGTTAAAAGAACTCAATAAGGTCATGGACTATATAGAAGACCATTTGACCCAGGATATTAGCCTAGAAGAAATCGCGGATTATGCTGGTGTATCCGACTATCATTTTAGGAAAATCTTCTATTACTTGTCTGGGTTAAGCTTGAGTGAATACATTAAGAATAGGAAACTATCAGAGGCCAATAAGGATTTATTGAACAAGGAAAGGGTAACAGATGTAGCCTTCAAGTATGGTTACGAATCCATCGATGGTTTCACCCGAGCCTTTAAGTCTTGGAGTGGATTTTTGCCATCAGAGATAGCCAAGAAGGGTATCAGCAAGTCCTTTCCTAAACTTTCATTTTATATCGATGTTAGAGGAGGAGATAGTATGGATTATAAGATAGTAGAGATGCCAGCCTTTAAGTTTGCTGGAGTAAGTAAGAGGGTCCCCATGCAATTTGAAGGGGTAAATGAGGCCATAGTAGAACTGGCTAGGAGTATTACAGAGGAGCAAAGGGAGGCCATGCATGCCCTCCAAAATATTGAGCCCTTTGAAATCGTAAATGTTTCCTATGAGCATGACCATGATTTTATGGAGGACAGAGGAGAGCTTACCCACATGATAGGGGTCCTGACTACAGAGGAGGATATAAGCGATCTTTTGGATGTAATAGAGGTTCCTCCAGCTAGCTGGGCTGTTTTCCCAAATGAAGGTCCCTTCCCTGAGACCCTTCAGCAAACCTATGCAAGAACCTATGCTGAATGGCTACCAGTTTCAGACTATGAAGTGATTCCACTTCCTGGCTTTTCCTTTACTAGGATGAATAAGGAAAGAGAGAACTACGCCTATAGTGAGGTTTGGATGCCCATCCGTAAGAAAAAATGAACTTTGGGTAATTCTAGATATAAGACACTGGATTAAACCTAATCTGGTGTCTTATTTTAGTACCATAAATAGTGTAAGAAGGAATTATCCTTTCTTGCACTATTTTTTATATAATGAAAGGGTAGAGCAACGAGTCTTTTTTAGGGCTAGTACGTCCGTGCATAAAACTGTTGCCTACCGAC
>FZPS01000059.1_pt587 | contig 11519 bp, 9 predicted proteins | sample 1817821 | NCBI WGS metagenome assembly FZPS01 (sample SAMEA104158645, study PRJEB21678) | metagenome | place: Germany | collected 2015-04-21 | reverse complement strand
GTTCTAGGAAAAGGAATCACATCACGAATATTTGACATTCCAGTCACAAAAAGAAGTAATCTTTCGAAACCTAATCCAAATCCAGCATGCGGACAAGTACCATATTTCCTTGTCTCTAAGTACCACCACATATCTTTCATTGGTAAATTTAGTGCAGTAATTCGTTCATGTAATAAATCATAATCAGACTCTCTCTCAGATCCTCCTATAATTTCCCCAATTTTAGGGAACAACACATCCATAGCTCGAACAGTTTTTCCATCTTCATTCTGTTTCATATAGAATGCTTTGATTTCTTTTGGATAGTCTGTCAATATAACTGGACGCTCAAAGTGTTTTTCCACTAAATAACGTTCATGCTCAGAAGCCAAATCAACCCCCCAATAAACAGGATATTGAAACTCTTGCCCATCAGCTACGGCTTTCTCCAAAATTTTAATACCATCAGTATATGTTAGGCGCTTAAATGGTCCATCTAAAACACCTTTTAGTCGCTCAATTAAGCCTTTATCTATACGCTTATTAAGAAACTCAAGATCTTCTTTACAATTATCTAATGCCCATTGTACACAATACTTAATAAACTCCTCAGCTAGGTCCATATTGTCATTGTTGTCATTAAAGGCAACTTCTGGTTCAATCATCCAAAACTCGGCTAAGTGACGTGGAGTATTTGAGTTTTCAGCTCTAAAAGTAGGTCCAAAAGTATATATAGCACCTAAAGCAGTTGCTGCTAATTCACCTTCTAATTGGCCAGAAACCGTTAAATGAGTTTCTTTACCAAAAAAGTCTTTTTCATATTCTACTTTACCTTCATCATTTAAAGGTACATTTTTCAAATCTAACGAGGTTACTTTAAACATCTGCCCCGCACCTTCACAATCTGAAGAAGTTATTATTGGAGAGTGAAAATAGTAGAATCCTTTATCATGAAAGAATTTATGTATCGCAATAGCCATATGATGACGAATACGAAATACGGCACCAAATGCATTTGTCCGAGGACGCAAATGAGCTATTTCGCGCAAAAACTCCATTGTGTGTCCTTTTTTCTGCAAAGGATAGGAATCGTCACAAACACCCAATATCTCAACATCTGAAGCCTGAATTTCAACACGTTGACCCGATCCTGCCGACTCCACCAACTTACCATTCACACTTAAACAAGCACCTGTAGTGATCTTTTTTATTAAAGACTCATCAAATTGCTCATTATTAATAACTACTTGGACATTATTAATTGTAGAACCGTCGTTCATAGCTACAAAGCTAACTTTCTTACTTCCTCTGCGGGTACGAACCCAACCTTTGATGTTAACTAAAGCCCCATAATCTTCTCTTTTGAGTAAGTCAACATTTTTTGTTCTACTAACTTTTTCCATATCATTATTCTGTTTATAAAACTAACTATTTATTTATCTGAATGTGTATTCATTTGAAGGAAAGCAACCTCTTGTGCAGTTAAATGTCTCCAATCCCCTCTTCGTAAACCTTTTTTAGTTAATCCGGCAAAATACACCCGATCCAAACGCACCACTTGATATCCTAAAGACTCAAAAATACGTCTTACGATGCGATTTTTTCCGGAGTGAATCTCAACACCTATATTATTCTTATCCTCCTGATCAACATAACTAATTGAATCTGCTTTTATAAATCCATCTTCTAATTCAATCCCTGATGCAATCTGAGTTAGATGTTCTTCTTTCACCGGGTTATCGGTAACCACATGATATATTTTCTTGTGTTCATACCGGGGATGCGTCAAACGAGCCGCCAAATCACCATCATTGGTAAGCAGCAATACTCCGGTGGTATTTCTATCTAAACGTCCAACAGGGTAAATCCGCTCATCACAGGCATTGCCTACCAGATCCATAACGGTCATACGCCCTCTGGGATCATCCATTGTCGTTACACAATTCTTAGGCTTATTCAAAAGCACATATACTTTTTTCTCCAACCCAACCGTCTGGTCGTGGAACTTAACCACATCCGTAGGTCTTACTTTTGTTCCTAACTCAGTTACAACTACCCCATTTACGGTAACTACACCTGCTTGAATAAACTCATCTGCTTCTCTTCGGGAACATATCCCTGCACGAGACAAAAACCGATTCAAACGGATCAATTCATCTTTTGAGTCGCTTTTAAACTCTTTAGGTTTCCCGCTTTCTTTTCTTTTATTATAGGGCTTCGGTTTATCAAAAGATCTTTTTCCATACACTTTTCTTTCGAAACGTTCATCCTCTTTCCTATACGATTGACTTTCTCGTCTATCCTCTCCTTTTTTTCGAGAATAACGACTTCGCTTCTCATCTTTTTCATTTTCTTGAAAGTCCCTATTTCCTCTACTGAATTTAGAGCGACTTTCTTTTCCTCTATAACGATCTTCGCTTCTTCTGCCATCACGGCCTGTGGTGGAACTCCTCTTTTGATTACGTCTTCCACCGTCTTTTTTATTTTCCATTATTTTTTTGTGTTCAGCCTCACGGCTTACTTTTTTAATTATACCCCTGTGTAATTATGTGGGGTAATCTTCTTTAACTCTTCCTTTAGCTTGTCATCCACCTCTAACTCTTCAATAAAAGAGTGAATGGCTTTTTCATCAATGGTTTGATTTGTGCGTGTCAAATTCTTTAATGCCTCGTATGGATTAGGATATCCTTCTCTTCGCAGGATGGTTTGTATAGCCTCAGCAACCACACTCCAACAGTTATCCAAATCACTATATATGGCCTCCTTATTCAACAGCAGTTTGCCCAACCCTTTTATTGTACTGCTCATGGCAATAATGGAATGCCCCAAAGGCACTCCCACATTACGCAGAACCGTAGAGTCAGTCAAATCTCTTTGCAAACGGGAGATTGGCAGCTTGTTAGAGAGGTGATCGAACAATGCATTAGCTATTCCCAAATTACCTTCGGAATTCTCAAAATCAATAGGATTCACTTTGTGTGGCATAGCACTTGAGCCTACTTCCCCTTCTTTGATTTTTTGTTTGAAATATTCCATGGAGATATACTGCCAAAAATCTCTATCTAAATCCATTAATATGGTATTTATACGACGTAGGCCATCAAATAAAGCACCCAAATTATCATAGTTAGAGATCTGCGTGGTATATTGCTCCCTTTCTAATCCCAGATAATGAGCAACAAACCGATTGCCAAACAATTGCCAATCTACTTCCGGATAAGCTATATGGTGTGCATTATAATTACCGGTAGCTCCTCCAAATTTAGCAGTGATAGGCAAACAAGTCAAAAGTTCCAATTGTTCTTGTATGCGATACAAAAACACCTTTATCTCTTTACCCAAACGAGTAGGCGATGCCGGTTGGCCGTGAGTTTTTGCCAACATGGGTACTTCTTTCCACTCTTCAACATACTTTTTAAGCAGTTGCATCAATTCAGTGAGCAAAGGGTAATACACCTCTTTTAAAGCTTCTTTTATAGATAAAGGCACAGAGGTGTTGTTTATGTCTTGAGAGGTTAATCCAAAATGGATAAACTCTTTATAGGGAATCAAATCTGTATGTTCATCAAACTTCTCTTTCAGAAAATACTCTACAGCTTTCACATCATGATTAGTAACCTTCTCTATATCTTTAATGCGTTGCGCATCCTCTTCAGAAAAATTCCGGTAGATAGCACGCAATAAATCAAAGTATTTTGCATCAACATCCGCTAATTGGGGCAATGGCTCTTCGCATAAAGCTATAAAGTATTCAATTTCAACGCGTACCCTATATTTCATCAATGCATATTCTGAAAAATAGTTAGCTAAAGCCTCTGTTTTTCCTCTATATCGGCCATCTATAGGTGAGATAGCTGTAAGTGTATCTAGTTTCATGACTCCTGAATTATTTAAGTGAAGCACAAAATTAATTCTTTTTTATTGACTATCAATATTTTTACGTTATAAGAAAAGGAAAAGTTATCTTCTCCCGGATTACTTTTTCTCGTTTCCTTGACAACTTCCTTCTTTTTCTTTTCTTTTATCCTTACATTTATACTGTTATTCCCTCACCTAATAATATCGGTCTGGGTTAGACCCTTGTTTTAACCCAGACCGAAGGGCACTCTCTCTGGGAGCTTTGCCCCTTCGGTCTGGGACCGAGAAGAAACAGTAGTTAGCAACCCCTTTTTAATACTAAAAAAAGCATGAAAAACTCTTCAAATTATCTTCTTTCCATCCTCTCCTTATCTCTCCTAATATTCTCTATTATAGGATGTTCCCAATCAAAACAACAAGAGGCGTTCATACATAAAGACAAGCTTGACACCTATTTTGTGACGCTAAACGAAAATAACAAATTCATGGGAAGTGTAACCTTAGCAAAACAAAATGAAATAATTTACCAAACAGCAACCGGTTTCTCCAATGTGGAGAAGAAAATCAAAGCAGATCATAACACTCTCTACTGCGTAGGCTCTATTTCCAAAACTTTTACAGCAGTTCTTATACTCAAAGCCGTTGAAGAAAAAAGGCTTTCACTCTCCGATACACTAGTTACTTTCTTTCCTCAAATAGATAATGCTAAAAACATCACCTTGGAACAGATGCTTTACCACAGAAGTGGCATTTATAACATCACCAATGAAAAAGATTTTTTCAAGACCAACACTCAAAAGCAAAACAAAGAAGAGATGCTTAAAAGAATTAGTGATCATAAAAACTTGTTCACTCCAAACAGTAAAATGGAATATAGCAACTCCAACTATATTCTGCTTTCCTATATATTAGAAAAAGTGTATGATAAATCGTATAGCCAGCTGATAAAAGAGTACATAACCATTCCTTTACAGTTAACAAACACCTATTATAGTACGGACATAAAGGAGAATGAGGCTTTATCGTATGCTTTGGAACACAATGGATGGAAAAAACAAAACAAAACCTCTCCTACTCAAACCATTGGAGCAGGAGGTATTATCTCCACCTCAAAAGAGATCGTTCTATTCATACAAGCCATTTTCAACTACACACTTCTCTCAAAAGAAAGCACAACTAAAATGACGACCTTAATAGATGATCTGTTTGGTATGGGACTTTTCCAGGTTCCTTTCTATACTCATTTAGGTTATTCTCATACAGGGGGAATAGATGGATTTCAATCGATATGGGTGTACATCCCGGACGATAAAGTTACACTAGCCCTAACCAGCAATGCCATGGATTACGACCTTAACGCCATTGCAATAGCCGCATTAAGCACAGCCTATGACATGCCTTTTGAGATCCCTTCTTTTGAAACCATAGAAGTCAATCCGGAAGAACTTGCTCAATATACAGGACTCTACGTAAGTAATGAGCTCCCCCTTTCTATACGTGTTTTCATTGAAAACAACACCTTAAAGGCTCAAGCAACAGAACAACCGTCTTTTCCGTTAAAAGGGACTCAAAAAGATGTCTTTACATTTGACAACGCAGGTATTGTCATGGAATTCAAGGTCAAAGAAAAATCAATGATACTGAAACAGAGAGGAATGAGTTTTGATTTTCAATTGAAGCAGGAATGAAAGATTCATATCGTTAATATTTCTCGTTGTAACGTATAAATTCTATTCAAAAAGCGTATAATAATCCATCTTTCAGAAAAATATGAGATGGAACATTCTTTCTAATCTCTTTTATCTGTTAATTTAGTAAGTCATAACATGAAATTTTATTTAAAACACTAAAAACACTTCTTTATGAAAAAACAAATTTTCATTTTTTTATTGATTACTCTATTTCTTTCAGCCTGTAAAAACCAACCCAAAACAGAACCACAATTCATTGTTTCCGGGGAAAAATGGGTAGATACAGAAGGCAATAGAATTAATGCACATGGTGGCGGAATACTATATCACGAGGGTACTTATTACTGGTATGGCGAACATAAAGGAGATTCTACTTATTGGAACCCAAAAGTCCCTAGCTGGGAGTGCTACAGAACAGAAGCCGGAGGGGTTTCCTGCTACTCATCAAAAGACCTCTACAACTGGACCTTCGAGGGAATAGCCTTAAAACCGAATCCAACTGATAGTCTATCCGAGCTACACCCTTCAAATGTTTTAGAAAGACCTAAAGTAATTTATAACGACAAAACCGGTAAATTCGTGATGTGGCTCCATGTTGACAGTCACGATTATGCTAAAGCTGCTGCAGGAGTTGCCATTTGTGATACTCCCAATGGAAACTTTGAGTACTTAGGCTCTATGAGGCCCAACAATGCAATGAGCCGAGATATGACTTTGTTTAAAGACGATGACGGAACGGCTTATCATATTTATTCTTCCGAAGAGAACCGCACTCTTTATATCAGTGAACTTACAGAAGATTATCTAAATCACACAGGCAATTTCACACGTAATTTCATTGACCAATCCAGGGAAGCTCCTGCTGTTTTTAAAAGAAACAATAAATATTTCATCCTATCTTCAGGCTGTACAGCTTGGGATCCTAATCAGGCAGAATATGCCATAGCAGACTCCTTATTAGGGGAGTGGACTGTAATGGGGAACCCTTGTTCCGGAGAAGGAGCCGACATAACTTTCTATGGACAGAGTACCCATGTATTACCTATTCAAGGGAAAAAAGATGCATACATCGCCATGTTTGATAAGTGGAATAAAACAGATTTAATTGACTCCAGATATATCTGGCTACCCATTACCTTCACTTCAGACACAACCATAGACATTGCTTGGAATGAAAAATGGAACATTGATGCAATCTTTCAATAAACGCCATTAAAATTGTTAGCATGAAAAAAATAACTTTTTTGGGAGGAATGATTGGATGTATTTTCCTTAGCTTGATAGCTTGTCAATCTAAACAAAATACAACAGAGGTCCAAACAGAATTGGCTAACCCTATAATTCCTGGGTATTTTGCCGATCCATCCATCGTTCAGCATAAAGGGAAATTCTACCTTTATGCAACAGCCGATCCATGGGGCAAAGAATTCTTATCTTGTTGGGTTTCCGATGACCTTCAAAACTGGACTTTCAATAAATTAAATTGGCCTACGAAAGAGGCTTGTACTTCCCCACTCTCCAATGATAATTTGGTTTGGGCTCCTTCAGTCATAAAAAAAGGAAATGCTTTTTATATGTACGTATCTGTAGGCTCGGAGGTATGGTGTGGAAAGGCTGATCACCCACTGGGCCCTTGGGAAAATATGCTACAAGATGAACCTTTAATTCCCTATGACACAACAAGATATTATCACGTCATTGATGCAGAAGCTTTCATTGATGAAGATGGAACCCCTTATCTCTATTGGGGTTCAGGTTGGGATTGGATTAATGGTCATTGCTTTGCTGCGGAACTTAATGAGGATATGTGTACTTTTAAGTCGGAATGGGTTGAGGTAACGCCGGAGCACTTCTTTGAAGGGGCATTGGTAAATAGAGTTGGAGACACATACTATCTCACTTATTCAGAAGGAGTAACTATGGACGACACTTATGAGGTTAGATATGCAACAAGTAAAAATCCATTGGGACCATTTACAGAAGCAGCAAACAGCCCCATACTTAAGACGAATCAAGAACTTAATGTATTTGGCCCTGGACATCATACTATTTTTTCATATTTAGACAAGAGCTATATACTTTATCATAGACACCGCCTACCTTTTATTACCGGAACGGCTTATCGACAAATATGCATTAATGAGTTAATTTTTGATGAGGAAACAGGTACTATACAAAATATAATTCCACATAACTCTCAATTATTTCCCAACCTAGTTAAAGAGAAGAAAGCGAAAATAGATCCTACCCAAATTGAAACTAGTTCTGAACAGGGGCAGATCTATGCCTCAACTAATGTTTTAGACAATAGTTATGCCACATTATGGAAACCTTCATTAGAGGATAAAGCTCCTTTTTTACTCCTTTCTTTTGAAAAGGGAACTTCCCTGCAAAGTATGGATATCCGTTTTGAGTATCCATGGAAGACCTATTATCCCAAAATAGAATATCAAACAAAAGAAAAAGATTGGGTGCTTGTAGCTGACTACTCTCAGGATGGCATCTCAGGATCACCTGTTACCGTTGACATAAATCAACCAACTGAACAGGTTAGATTAAGTTTCCCTTATCCTGAAAAAGAAGAAACTGCAATTTGGACTCTCACTTTTGAATAAAAAATTACTTAAAATAAAAGCTCATTAATTATAATGAGCTTTTATTTTTAACGATTCCCGTCAGATTCATTAAAGACTAATTCCACCAGTACAGGGAAATGATCGGAAGGCAGCTTACATTCATACTCCTTAAATGATCTCTCGCTCGGTAAATCCTCAACAGTCGTCTTCCCAGACTCTTTTTTATGAGCTCTATAAGTATCTGTCAGTACTCCATATCTTACAACCTTAAATGAAGATGATACAAAAATATGATCAATACGACTAACAGTCATTGAGTTTGGATTAAATGCGTTAAATGTACCATTCAGAGCAAAACGCATCTCTGCAATTTCATAGGTATCCTGAAGAACACCCGAATTATGCAAGACAGCATAGCCGGGACTTGTTTGATCTACATTGAAATCACCCGATAAGATAACCGGATCCTTTCCACACATCTCTTTGATTTTGGCAATTACAAGCTTGGCGCTCTCACTGCGAGCCTTAATTCCCACATGATCCATATGAAGATTAAAAAACCAGAATTTCTTTTTGCTACTTTTATCTTGAAACTTTCCCCAAGTACAAATACGAGGCAATACGGCATCCCACCCTTTATTCGGGTAATCGGTCTCTTCAGATAACCAAAAATGCCCCGATTCTAATTTCTGCATTTTCTCTTTTTTATAGAAAATAGGTGCATACTCCCCTTTTGTTTCACCATCATCACGCCCCACACCTATATAATCATATTCAGGTAACCCTTCCAGAAGATCAATGAGTTGATTATGGAGTACTTCTTGAGCACCCCATAAATCAAAATCATAAAACGATATCATACTTTGAATGACAGGATTCCGCTGCTCCCACCCATTGCCTTGATTTTTATCTTCCGGGTTATCATTTCTTATATTATACGATGCCACAGTTAATCTTTGCGAAAAAAGGGCTAAAGGTAATAGATAAATAATACAACAAATAAATATTCTTTTCATTTTAATTCGTTTTAGAATCACACTGTACAACAGCTACTTGTGAATCGACATATATAGCATTAAAGAATAATATAATTACCAGAATAAATTAAAGAAATACTTTATACATTGTCTTTATTAGTTTACCAAAAAACCGATAAATTATTTAAAATAGTCTTTGGTAGCTGTCGTATAAACTCTATAGCCTCCGGAAAGATTGTACACATTATCAAAACCATTATTTCTTAATATTTGTGTACCTAAATAAGCATTGTAACCCACATCACAATATAGAACAACTTTCTTATCTTTAGGAATATCCAACAAGTGCTCTCTTAAGTTTTCAACCGGAATATGATGGGCCCCTTTAACGTGAGATTCCTCGTATCTAAATAACGGACGCACATCTATTATATACAACCCTTCCGGATTTTCTTGTGTCAACTCATGCCATTGGATAACTTTCACTCTACCGGTCAATATGTTTTCTCCAATATATCCGGCTATATTCACTATGTGTTTAGCTGAAGAAAAAGGAGGAGCATACGCATGTTCAATCTCTTGTAAATCATAAATGGTATCTTCTTTTCTGATAGCTTCAGCAAATAAGTTAATCGTATCAGTAATTCCTCGAGTTCCTATCACTTGAGCGCCTAAAATAGTCCCCTTGTCTTTAGAAAAATTCAATTTAACAGTTACAGGTAACGCATTTGGATAATACTCGGCATGACATTGTCCATGAAAATATAATTGGTAATGAGCTATTTTCTCGGCATTCAATACTTTAGAGGAAGACCCTGCCACAGCCACTACCCTATCGAATACCTGTGCAATGGAGGTGCCAATCGATCCTTTATACTGAGATCGATTACCCAAAACAATATTGTCTGCAACAATACGTCCTTGTTTATTAGCAGGACCAGCAAGAGCAATTAATGCTTGTTTTTTTGTCACCAGATTAGTCACTTCAACTGCATCGCCTACGGCATAGATGTCTTGATCCGAAGTTTGCAAATACTTATTTACTTCAATTCCTCCCAATTCACCAATCTTTAAACCGGCATCTTTTGCCAAATTAACTTCAGGTCTAACCCCTACGCTCATTATCACAAGATCAGTCTCTAAAATTTCCCCCTTTTTCAGATGGACTAAAAATTTCTCCCCTTCAGTCTTAAATTCCTTAACCTCATTTTCCAAATAAACTGAAATTTGATTCTCCTCTAAGGTTTGGTGCACAATAGCAGCCATTCCCGGATCAAGAGGCAACATTACCTGATCTTCTCTCTGAACAATACTTACATTCAGTCCCAATTTATGAAGATTCTCAACCATTTCAAGACCGATAAATCCAGCTCCTACGACCAAAGCTTTCTTCGGTTTATTCTTGCAGATAAAATCTTTTATCTGATCTGTATCGCATACATCCCTCAAAGTAAATATTCGTTCATTCTCTATTCCGGGAATAGGAAGTCTTATAGGAAAGGCGCCTGTAGAGATCAGCAGTTTATCATAAGACTCAGTATATTCTTCTTCTTTTTGTAAATCTTTTATTTTCACTTGCTTTTTATCCGGATTTATTGCAATTACTTCAGAATAAACTCTTGAATCCACCTTATATTTTGAAGAAAAACCCTCTACAGACTGCCGAAAAAGCTCTTCTCTTTCAGTAATAACTCCTCCAATATAGTAGGGTAATCCACAATTTGCATAGGATAAATATCCCCCTCTTTCAAGTAAAACAATATCCAACCGTTCATCCAACCTTCTTAATCGAGCTGCTGCAGTAGCTCCTCCGGCAACCCCACCGATTATTATGACTTTCATAAATTATTTGTATTTATATTATTTGTAATTAATGACCATGAACAGATAACACTTATTCCATTACATTGCTCACAGAAATGCAAATACTTAACAGAATTTATTAGTTAAATATAGTTTTTATCTATTATGTAAGTTTAACAATTATAAATGAATATGGAATCCGCACTTTTTAGTTTTAAATAAAAGAACCGGGAGACTTATAAAATGAAAAAATAAAACATTTCATCCATAATTACATTAATCATCCCTTTAAATAACAAAAACATTAGGCTATTATTAAATAATACCTTTTTTATATTATATTAGGTTTTTGATAGAATACTTTGAAAAACAGAGTTTTCTATTTTTCATATTTTCTTTATATTTGAAGAGATAAAATTATAAATAACCTAAAAATGAGTGAAATTAATCAAGCTTTAATGCTAATGATTGTTGGCATGGGGACAGTTTTTATTGTTTTACTTTTAGTTATTTACTGTAGTAAAGGACTGATTATTCTTATTAATCGTTGGCTTCCTGAAAAGGAAATCATCTCTATAGATAAAGCAACAGAAATACCCGCTAAAACAATTGCTGTAATTACTACGGCCATATGC
>FZPS01000115.1_pt203 | contig 11525 bp, 6 predicted proteins | sample 1817821 | NCBI WGS metagenome assembly FZPS01 (sample SAMEA104158645, study PRJEB21678) | metagenome | place: Germany | collected 2015-04-21 | reverse complement strand
GGTCATTATGAACAAGGGGAGCGTGAATTGGTCACGCGTCATCACCCACTAATCTAGAGGAAAACCTCAAAATGGCAAAGAAAGTTACTGCCTATATTAAATTACAAGTTGGCGCTGGTAATGCAAATCCAGCTCCTCCAGTTGGCCCAGCATTAGGTCAGCACGGTGTTAACATCATGGAGTTCTGTAAGGCATTCAATGCTAAGACAGCAAACATGGAAAAGGGTTTACCTGTTCCAGTGATCATCACCGTATATCAAGATAAGTCATTTACCTTCGTTTCAAAGACAACACCTGCTTCTTACTTAATTAAGAAGACCTTAGGCTTAAAGTCTGGATCTCACAAACCAGGTATTGAAGTTGCTGGTAAGATCACCATGGCTCAGTGCTTAGAGATTGCTAAGGCTAAAGAAGCTGACATGACTGGTGCCGATCTTGAAACATCTGCTCGTACTATAGCAGGTACTGCTCGCTCAATGGGCATCCAGGTGGAGGAATAATCAATGGCTAAGATTGCAAAGCGTTTAAAAGAAATCCGTGCAGCTGTTGATAAGACCAAACAGTATAACGTCAAAGAAGGTTTCGAATTATTAAAGCAGACTGCAAAAGCAAAGTTCGTTGAGAGCGTTGACGTTGCAGTTCAGCTAGGCATCGATGCTACCAAGTCAGATCAGAATGTACGTGGTGCAACTGTACTACCTCACGGTACTGGTAAGACTGTTCGCGTTTTAGTATTCACTCAGGGCGAACTAGCAGAGCAGGCTAAAGCAGCAGGTGCTGACTTCGTTGGTATGGACGAGTTAGCAGCAGAGATCAAGAAAGGCTTCGCTGATTTCGACGTTGTAGTTGCTTCTCCAGATGCAATGCGCGTTGTTGGTCAGTTAGGTCAGATCTTAGGTCCACGTGGTTTAATGCCTAACCCTAAGGTTGGTACTGTAACTCGTGACGTTGCTACCGCTGTTAAGAATGCAAAGGCTGGTCAGGTTCGCTACCGTAACGATAAGGCTGGTAACATTCAGACTTCAATCGGTAACGTAAGCTTCACAGCTGATCAGTTAGCTGATAACTTAGCTTCTCTAATTGCAGCTATTACCAAGCAGAAACCTGCTGCTGCAAAGGGTACTTTCATCAAGAAGATTTGTGTATCAACAACTATGGGTGTTGGTCTAACAATCGATAAAGCTACTCTAGGCGAAGACAAGAGCGCACAGGCTTAATCGAAAGATTAACAAACGTCCGGTACTAGACGTTTAAAGAATTTGGAAAGGGGGCATTGCCGCCAAACCAAAGACCGCAGGGGGTAGTACCTTAATTATCCTGCGTAGGCGGAGAGGGATATAATCCTTCTCCGGTGGTCCCGAAAGGGTATAGTCCACTATGGACATTCCAGGAGTCACTGCTAAAATGGCATTGAATATCGAAGACAAAAAGGCAATCGTTGCTGAAGTCGCCGAAGTAGCCAAGAAAGCTGTGTCAGCTGTTACTGCAGATTCATGCGGTATTCCAGTAGCATCTTTAACCAAACTACGTAAAGAAGCTCGTGAGAACAATGTTTACTTACACGTTGTTCGTAACACTCTTCTTACACGTGCTTTAGAAGGCACAGAGTTTGAGTGCATCAAGGATTCATGCAAGGGTCCAACCATTATTGGTTTATCCCTAGAGCATCCTGGTGCAGCTGCTAGAATCTTCAAGAGTTTCGCAAAGTCATGCAATAATTTCAAAGTTAAAGCATTAGCTTTTGAAGGCAAAGCATACGACAGCAAAGACATTGATGTTCTTGCAACATTACCAACATACGACGAGGCTATCGCTCAGTTAATGGCAACTATGAAAGAAGCTGCTGCTGGCAAACTTGTACGTACTCTTGCTGCATTGGGCGAGAAACTTGGTTCAGAAGCTGCAGCTCAGTAGTAGCGTAGCTTTTAGTGGCTTAAATAAGCCGATTGTTTTTTTCAGGCATAGCCTGGTTATTTTATAGGAAGTTTAAAAATGGCTTTATCTAAGGATGAAATCATTGAGGCAATTGCTGCTCTATCAGTTACTGAAGTTGTAGAGTTAGTAAAGGCAATGGAAGAGAAGTTTGGCGTTTCAGCTGCAGCTGCTGCTGTTGCTGCTCCTGCTGCTGGTGCAGCTGGTGCTGCTGAAGAGAAGACAGAGTTTGACGTAATGTTAAAGTCAGTTGGCGCTAACAAGATTGCTGTAATTAAGGCTGTTCGTACTGCAACTGGTCTAGGTCTAAAAGAGGCTAAGGATCTAGTTGAGTCAGCTCCAGCAAAGGTTAAGGAAGCAATGCCAAAGGCAGACGCAGAGGCTTTAGTAAAGGCTCTAGCAGAAGCTGGTGCAGAAGCTGCTTTAGATTAATAGCTAGCTCTAAAATTTGGTTCGCATCGGACCAATTGACAGCTTAAAAAACTGTTAAAAACGTAACCCGAGCCCTCATTTATGGGGGATCGGGTTCGATGCCTTAAAAAACAATAGATGCTAACGCATCCTTCCCGGAAACAGATCAAATAGAGGGTCACCTATCCATGGTCTACTCCTACACTGAGCAAAAACGCATCCGTAAGGATTTTGGTAAGCGTGTAAAAGTTTTAGACACCCCTTACTTATTAGCAGTACAACTCGATTCATTTAAACAATTTATTAGTTCAGATCCAAACAACGAGAATGGTTTGGTTGCAGCTTTTAAGAGCGTATTTCCTATTAAGAGTTACTCAGGAAATGCTGAACTATGCTATAACAGTTTCCACCTGGGCGAGCCTAAGTTTAACGTTCGTGAATGCATGATTCGTGGTACAACTTACTCAGCCCCATTAAAGGTAAAATTAAGCTTAGTAAGATACGAGAAAGATTCACCTAAGACTGTTAAAGAGCGTATTGATCAAGACGTTTATATGGGCGAGATCCCACTAATGACCGACAATGGTACATTCATTGTTAACGGTACAGAACGTGTGGTTGTATCTCAATTACATAGAAGCCCAAGCGTATTCTTTGATAACGACAGAGGTAAGACATATCCTGGTCGTATCTTATTCAGTGCTCGCGTAATCCCTTACCGTGGTTCATGGTTAGACTTTGAGTTTGATCACCGCGATAATTTATTTGTACGTATCGATCGTCGTCGTAAATTACCAGCAACAGTTTTATTACGTGCTTTAGGCTACAACACTGAGCAGATACTTGGTTTATTCTTTGATACCGTAGAAATTGAGTTCAAGAATAACAAGATCAACATGGAATTAGTTCCTGAGTCTCTACGTGGCGAAACAGCATCTTTCGACATTAAGGTTGGTAAAGATGTAATCGTAGAGAAGGGCATGAAGATCACTGCTCGTCACGTACGTCAGTTAAAGAAGGCTGAAGTAACTTCTCTTGAAGTACCTGCAGAGTATTTGTTAGACAAGATCGTTGCAAAAGACTACAAGAACAAGAATGGTGAAGTAGTTCTTGCTGCAAATACCCAGTTGAATGAAAGCAATTTAGCTGCAATCTCTCAGAATGGTTTAAAGAAGATCGAAATTCTTTACACCTCAGCTGTTGATGAAGGTTCATTCATTGCAGATACATTAAGAAGCGATACAACAAGAGATTTATCATCAGACGAAGCTGATAAGAACGCAGCATTATTCGAAATCTATAAGATGATGCGTCCTGGTGAAATCCCAACTGTTGAAGCAGCTGATGCATTATTCAAGAATCTATTCTTCGCAAAAGATAGATATGACTTATCATCTGTAGGTCGTATGAAGTTCGATAGCCGCTTTGTAGAAGAGAACAATTTCAAGGCCGGTGTTGAACGTTTACTAGCTTCTGAAGATACTCAATTCAATACTAATGAAGCTTGCCTAACAGTAGCTAACGGTTACGTGTTTGCACAATACCCTCAGATCGTAGACGCAATCAAGCCTTTACTAGATCCTGCTGAAGTAGAGTGCATGCCAAATACAACTCCAAGCCGTAGCGCTGACAAGTTATTAGGCTTCTTAGACAACATTCTTATCCCTGCTAAGAAAGATCAGATGCTAACTGCAGCTGAGCGCTTACTACATAAGGTTAAGATTGAAACTAAAGACGGCACCATTAGCTATGATAGAGCAGTTATCCTACCTTTATCAGTACTGGACTTAGATGTAAGTGTCAACGAACTAGAAGCTAATATAACTAATAACAAGGGTAAAGCTATCGATTTAGACACTTCATTCATTGAGAATGAAGCATCGCGTGGCACTCTAAACAATTCAGATATTATCAAGGTAATTCGTTACTTAGTTAAGATCCGTAATGGTAAAGAGACCATCGATGATATCGATCACTTAGGTAACCGTCGTATTCGTTCTGTTGGTGAAATGGCTGAAAACCAATTCAGAATTGGTTTAGTTCGTGTAGAGCGTGCTGTAAAAGAAAGATTATCACTAGGTGATCTTGATAATACAACTCCACAAGAGCTAATCAATGCTAAGCCAATTTCAGCAGCAATCAAAGAGTTCTATGGTTCAAGCCAGTTATCTCAGTTCATGGATCAGAACAATCCATTGTCAGAGGTAACACATAAGCGTCGTATTTCAGCTTTAGGCCCAGGTGGTTTGACTCGTGAAAGAGCTGGTTTCGAAGTACGTGACGTACACCCAACTCACTACGGTCGTTTATGCCCAATTGAGACTCCTGAAGGTCCAAACATTGGTCTGATCAACTCATTATCAGTATTCGCCCGTTGCAACGATTATGGCTTCCTAGAGACCCCATATCGTTTCGTAAGAGACGGCGTTGTTACTGAAGAGTTCCAGTACTTATCAGCTATCGATGAAGGTCAGTATGTTATCGCTCAGGCGAATACCGATTTAGATGAAAACGGTAAGATCCTGTCAGACTACGTACAGTGCCGTTATAAGGGTGAATCAGAAGTCCGTCGTGCAGAAGACGTTCAGTTTATGGACGTTTCACCACAGCAGATTATTTCTGTTGCAGCAGCATTGATTCCATTCCTAGAGCATGATGACGCTAACCGTGCCTTGATGGGTGCAAACATGCAGCGTCAGGCTGTTCCTACAGTTCGCTCTGAGAAGCCTTTCGTTGGTACTGGTATGGAGCGTGCAGTAGCTGTTGACTCTGGCGTATCAATCGTTGCAAAGCGTGGTGGTGTAGTTCAGCACGTTGATGGAGGTAGAATCGTAGTTCGTGTAAACATCGATGAGATCGAAGGTGATCGCGATGCTGGTATCGATATCTACAACCTAATTAAATACACTCGTTCTAACCAAAATACATGTATCAACCAGCGTCCTTGCGTATCTTTAAATGAGGTAGTAAAGGCCGGTGACGTGATTGCAGATGGTTCTTCAACTGACATGGGAGAGTTAGCTCTTGGTCAGAACATGAGAATCGCTTTCATGCCATGGAATGGTTATAACTACGAGGATTCTATTCTAGTTTCAGAGCGTGTTGCAGCAAAGGATCGTTTAACAACAATCCACATCGAAGAGATGTCATGTATTGCTCGTGATACCAAGCTAGGCCCTGAGGAAATCACTGCTGATATTCCTAACGTAGGTGAAGCTGCTTTATCAAAACTTGATGAGGCTGGTATTGTTTATGTTGGTGCTGAAGTAGTTGGTGGCGATATTCTAGTTGGTAAGGTAACTCCTAAGGGAGAGACTCAGCTAACTCCAGAAGAGAAGTTACTAAGAGCTATTTTCGGTGAGAAGGCTTCAGAAGTTAAGGATTCTTCATTAAGACTAGCTAACGGTGAAACCGGTACTGTTGTTGACGTTCAAATCTTCACACGTGAAGGCGTTGAAAAAGACAAGAGAGCAAAAGAAATCGAAGAGATGCACTTAAGCCAGGCTAAGAAAGATCTAGACGAAGAGTATAGCTTCTTAACACAGGGTTTAATGCACCAGGTTCGTGTTCATCTTGTAAAGAACGGTATGTCTCAGGAAGCTGTGGATGCTTTAGCTGATGATCAGTTATTAAAGCAGACTCTAAGCGATGATAAGGCACAACGTCAGTTAGAAGAGTTCTCAGTACGTCTTGAAGCATTTGCTCAAGAGTATAAAGACAAGTTTGAAGCAGAGAAGAAGAAGATCACTGATGGTGATGAGCTAACTCCTGGTGTTCTAAAGATTGTTAAGGTATACGTTGCTGTTAAACGTCGTATTCAGCCTGGTGATAAGCTAGCTGGTCGTCACGGTAACAAGGGTGTTATTTCAAGAATTAACCCTATCGAAGATATGCCTTACGATGAGACAGGTCGTCCAGTAGATATGGTTCTAAACCCTCTAGGTGTGCCTTCTCGTATGAACATCGGTCAGGTTCTTGAGGTTCATTTAGGTCTAGCTGCAAAGGGCATCGGCGAGAAGATCAACAAGATGTTGGTTCAGCAGAGAGCCATTTCAGAAATTCGTAAGACCTTACAGGATATTTACGACTTAGGTGATACTTCACAGGACGTAGATATTTCATCAATGACTGATGAACAGGTTATGATATTAGCTAACAACCTACGCGATGGTTTACCTGTAGCAACTCCAGTATTCGATGGTGCTCAAGAAGAGAACATTAAGGAAATGCTACGCATGGCAGATCTTCCAGAGTCAGGTCAGATGACATTATTCGATGGAAGAACAGGTCGTGCCTTCGAGCGTAAAGTAACTGTAGGTTACATGTACATGCTTAAGTTGAACCACTTAGTTGATGACAAGATGCATGCTCGTTCAACTGGTTCTTACTCATTAGTTACTCAGCAGCCTCTTGGCGGTAAAGCTCAGTTCGGTGGCCAGCGTTTCGGTGAAATGGAAGTTTGGGCACTTGAAGCATATGGTGCAGCATACACCTTACGTGAAATGCTTACTGTTAAGTCTGATGATGTTAACGGAAGAAATAAGATGTACAAGAACATTGTTGATGGTAAGTACACCATGGAAGCAGGTATTCCTGAGTCATTCAATGTTCTACTACGTGAAATCCGTTCACTTGGTATCAATATCGATCTTGTCCGCAAGGAATAAGTTTCTAGTTTTGGGGGTGAAAACCCCCATTAGGCTACGACAATAGGAGAAACTGTTGTGAGCAATATGGAAAATGGTCAGAACGACGATCTTTTAGAAGGTCTTGTTAGTCAGACTCCAGTGGCTAAAACTGAAGATTCAACAATTGATCTTGAGTTAAGCGATAGCCTTGGTAAGCTAGCTAACCGCAGCAATGCGTTTAAGCAGCGCCTTGAGGACTTCGATGCCATTAAGATCGGTCTAGCATCCCCAGAAATGATCCGTGCATGGTCATATGGTGAGGTTAAGAAACCTGAAACCATTAACTATCGTACATTCAAGCCTGAACGCGATGGCTTGTTCTGCGCTAAGATTTTTGGACCAATCAAAGATTACGAGTGTTTGTGCGGTAAGTACAAGCGCTTAAAGCACCGTGGTACTATTTGTGATAAGTGTGGTGTTGAAGTTACTCAGGCTAAAGTACGTCGTGAACGTATGGGCCACATTGAGTTAGCATCACCTGTAGCTCATATCTGGTACTTAAAGTCATTACCATCACGTATCGGTTTAATGCTTGATATGAAGTTACGCGATATTGAAAGCGTACTTTACTTTGAAAGCTATGTTGTTACTGATGCTGGTATGACTGATCTAACAGAGCGTCAGTTACTAACAGAAGAGCAGTATGTTGATGCATTAAGCCAGTATGGCGATGACTTCACTGCTAAGATGGGTGCTGAAGCTGTTTTAGATTTATTACGTCAGATCAATCTAGAAGAAGAGTTAAAGGTAGTTCGTGAAGCTCTAGATACCACTTCTTCAGAATCAAATCGTAAGAAACTTGCAAAACGCTTGAAGTTAATTGAGTCATTCATTAACTCAGGTAACAAGTCAGAGTGGATGATTTTAACCGTATTACCAGTTTTACCACCTGATTTACGTCCTCTAGTTCCACTAGATGGCGGTCGTTTTGCTACATCAGATCTAAACGATTTATACCGTCGTGTAATTAATCGTAACAACCGTCTAAAGAGACTATTAGAGTTAGCAGCTCCTGAGATTATTGTACGTAACGAAAAGCGTATGTTACAGGAATCTGTTGATGCCTTAATGGATAATGGTCGTCGTGGTCGTGCAATTACCGGTTCTAACAAGCGTGCATTAAAATCACTTGCTGACATGATTAAAGGTAAGCAGGGCCGTTTCCGTCAGAACCTATTAGGTAAGCGTGTTGACTACTCAGGTCGTTCAGTAATTACCAGTGGTCCTTTCTTACGTCTACATCAGTGCGGTCTTCCTAAGAAGATGGCAATTGAGTTATTTAAGCCATTCATCTACGGTCGTTTAGAGATCCGTGGCTCTGCAACTACTATTAAAGCTGCAAAGAAGATGGTTGAAAGAGAAGATCCAATCGTATGGGATGTATTAGACGAAGTTATTCGTGAACATCCTATTATGCTAAACCGTGCTCCTACTCTTCACAGACTTGGTATTCAGGCTTTTGAACCGGTACTCGTTGAAGGTAAAGCCATTAAGCTTCATCCTTTGGTATGTACGGCATACAATGCGGACTTTGACGGCGATCAAATGGCTGTTCATTTGCCTTTGTCGGTTGAAGCTCAGGCAGAATGCAGATTCCTTCTACTTTCGCCTAACAACCTGCTAAAACCGTCAGATGGTGCACCTGTTACCGTACCTTCACAGGATATGGTTTTGGGTATTTATTATCTGACTATTGAAAAAGAGAATGATACAGGAATAATTCAGTCATTTAAAAATGTAAGTGAAGCAATTCTTGCACATGAAAATAAGCTTATCACACTCCATGAGCCTATCAGAGTAAGAATGACGGGAATAAATAATGAAGGAGTGGAAGAATCCAAATTAGTTACTTCTACTTTGGGGCGCTTTATTTTCAATGAGATTATTCCTCAGGATCTTGGATTTGTAGACAGGAGTAAGCCGGAGAACTTTTTAGAGCTTGAGGTGAATTTTACTGTAGGAAAGAAGCAGTTAAAGCCTATACTTGAAAGATGTATAAATCTTCATGGTGCAACTCAGACAGCGGAGCTTCTGGATGCGGTGAAGGCATTAGGCTACAAATATGCTACACAGGCAGCATTTACCGTATCTATATCAGATATGAAGGTACCTGATGAGAAGAAGCAGATAATTGCTGATGCAGAGAATACCATTGAAAATATTTCAAGAGAATACAAACGTGGCAGAATGACCGAAGAGGAAAGGTATAATACTGTTATTGAAACGTGGAAGGAAGCAGACAGGATACTGACTGATACGCTTCTGGCCGGATTAGACAGCTTTAATAATATTAAGATGATGTCCGACTCTGGTGCCCGTGGTTCCGACAAGCAGATTAAGCAGCTTGCAGGTATGCGTGGATTGATGGCTGACACATCGGGTCGCACTATAGAGCTTCCGATCAAATCCAATCTTCGTGAAGGACTCGACGTTTTGGAATACTTTATATCAGCTCACGGAGCAAGAAAAGGATTGTCTGATACAGCACTTCGAACAGCCGACTCAGGATATCTGACACGTCGTCTTGTAGACGTGGCTCAGGATTTAATTATCCGTGAAGTAGATTGCTGTGAACATGAAGATGAAATAGTGGGTATGTGGGTAAAAGCCTTCATGGACGGCAAGGAAGTCATCGAAGGGCTGGATGAAAGAATTATCGGAAGAAACGCATGTGAGACTATAACAGATGCCGAAGGAAATGTTATAGTTAAAGCAAATCACATGATTACGTCAAGACGTGCTGCTAAGATAATAGAAGCCGGTATAGATAAAGTTAAGATAAGAACCATATTAACATGTAAATCACGTATCGGTGTATGTGCAAAATGCTACGGTGCCAACATGGCTACAGGAGAGTCCGTTCAGGTAGGCGAAGCAGTTGGTATTATTGCGGCACAATCCATCGGTGAACCCGGAACACAGTTAACCATGCGTACATTCCATACAGGTGGTGTGGCCGGTGATGATATTACACAGGGTCTTCCTCGTGTTGAGGAGCTGTTTGAAGCCAGAAAGCCGAAAGGACTTGCTATTATTTCGGAATTTGGCGGTACAGTAACGATTAAGGACACGAAGAAGAAGAGAGAAGTAATTGTAACAAATAATGAAACCATGGAATCAAAAGCATACCTCATTCCTTACGGCTCAAGAATAAAGGTTTCGGATGGAGATGTTATTGAAGCCGGTGATGAGCTTACCGAGGGTAGTGTAAATCCTCATGATATCCTTAAGATCAAAGGCGTTCGCGCCGTTCAGGATTATATGATACAAGAGGTACAAAGAGTATATCGCCTGCAGGGTGTTGAAATTAATGACAAACATATTGAGGTTATTGTTCGTCAGATGCTGAAAAAAGTCAGAATTGAGTCAAACGGCGATACCCGCTTCCTGCCGGGCGCCTTAGTAGACTATATGGACTTTAATGATGAGAATGAAGCTATGATTGAACAAGGGCTTGAGCCTGCCGAGGGCAAACGGGTCATGCTTGGTATTACAAAGGCATCTTTAGCGACAAACTCATTCCTGTCTGCAGCATCATTCCAAGAGACAACCAAGGTATTAACCGAGGCTGCGATAAAGGGCAAGGTAGACCCTCTAATAGGACTTAAGGAAAATGTTATTATCGGTAAGCTGATACCTGCAGGAACCGGTATGAAGAGATACCGCAATGTTAAATTGGATACAGAGCTTCAAGATGAGTACATGATTGATGATATGTATGGCGAAGGCAGCTATTCTGATGATTTTGATACCTTTGAGTATCCGGAAGGATATAACGAAGAACAATATTATGAAGAAGGCTATGAAGGTTATCAGGATGAGTACCAAAGCTATGAAGACAGCGGAGACTATCAGGACGGTTACAATGATGAAGGGTATTATCAGGAAGGATATGAACAGGAAGACTATTACCAAGAAGGTTATGACGGTATGAATGAAGATGATGATACCTTCGATCAAAGTGACAATTATGAAGCCGAGGACGGTATTCCTGAGGTCGTACACCATGAAGGAAGTGACGACAACAATGCCTATGATGAGGAAACTCAAAATGACGGTAATTGGACAGAGACAGAATTTAATTTGCAGGGCATAGATGAAGATGACTACAGTGATGATGTATAAGTTTTTAATAAATAAGCTTGACTAAAGAAAGAGGAGCGATGGGGGTTCGACCTCATAGCTCCTTTTCTAAGATTAATAAGGGTTAAGAAGATACTGTAATTTGGTATCATGGGAGGTAGTATGAAATATTTAGAAGAGTACAAAAAATGGTTGAGTGATCCTTATTTTGATGAGGATACCAGGAAGGAACTGGAAGACATAAAGGATAACGACAAAGAAATAAAGGAAAGGTTCTTCAAAGATCTTGAATTTGGTACAGGTGGTCTAAGGGGTATACTGGGAGCCGGTATTAACCGTATGAACATCTATACTGTCAGAAGAGCCACACAGGGACTTGCCAATTACATAATTAAGCAAAATGGGCAAGAC
>FZPS01000186.1_pt333 | contig 11526 bp, 11 predicted proteins | sample 1817821 | NCBI WGS metagenome assembly FZPS01 (sample SAMEA104158645, study PRJEB21678) | metagenome | place: Germany | collected 2015-04-21 | reverse complement strand
AGAAAAGCCACTTTGAGTGGCAGTCTGTGATAGTGCTGCAGCTGTCGGGCTTCAGTAGTCGAAGGACTATGCAGCAACAAGCCCTTATAGGGCTTTACATACCACTTGTTTTACAAGTGGTTATGATATAATTAATAGGCTAGGAGACTAATGAATGACATATAAAGCACTTTATAGAAAATATCGTCCAACAAGGTTTGAAGACGTTGTTGGCCAAGATTATATTATAAAAACATTAAGACAAACGATAAAACAAAATAAAATAGGTCATGCTTATCTTTTTTGTGGTACAAGAGGAACTGGTAAAACAAGTGTTGCAAAATTATTTGCGAAAACAATTAATTGTCTAAATCCTAATGAAGCTCCTTGTAATGTATGTGATAACTGTGTAGCAAGTGATAATAATGTAAATCAAGATATAGTTGAACTTGATGCAGCTAGTAATAATAGTGTTGATGACATTAGAGATATTATCGAACAGTTAAAGTATGTACCATTTCAAAGTAAATATAAAGTGTACATAATTGATGAGGTTCATATGTTATCCGGAAGTGCTTTTAATGCTTTACTTAAATCATTAGAAGAACCTCCGCAACATGTAGTGTTTATACTAGCAACTACAGAACCAAATAAAGTATTACCTACTATTATTTCAAGGTGTCAAAGGTTTGACTTTTTAAGAGTGGATAAGCAAAGTATTATTAAAAGATTAAAATATGTTGCTGATAAAGAAGGTATAGATATTTCAACACAAGCTCTAATAATGATCTCAGAACTTGCAGAAGGCGGAATGAGAGATGCACTAAGCATATTAGATCAATGTGTTGCTTATACAGGAGAAAATTCAAAAATAGATGAAGATACTATAAAAGAAATATATGGGTTAACTTCAATTCAAGATAAGATTAATTTGGTTGATTTAATTCATAAAAAACAAGCAAAAGATGTCTTAGATAACTTGAAAGAATTTCTAACTAGAGGAATAGATTTTAAGAGGTTAACAAATGATTTCATAAATATTTTTAAAGAATCAATTCTTTATTCATATACAAATAATGAAGAAGTTTTAGAGTATTTAGATAAAAAACAGGCTAATCAAGTATTAGAAAAATATAGTGACTCTAATTTGTTAGAGATGATTGACATTCTTATGAAGGCAAGCGAATCATATTTTAATGCAGTAAATATTTATAATTATTTTGAAGTTGCATGTTTAAAGTTAATGAACATTAAAGGAAAGCAAGTAGAACATTCATTAGAATATGAAGAAAAAGAGATTATTAAAAAAGAAGAACCTATAGAATATGATGATATAGAAGCTATAGAATATGAGGACATAGAAGTAATTGATTATGAAGATACAGAAGTAATAGAATATAAAGAAGATGAAACAATAGAAGAAACTCAAGAACTTCAGCAACTTACAGAAAATTATTACGAAGAAGTTAATGAAGAAGATTTAGAAGAAGAACCAATAGAAGAAGTTGAACGAAAAAAAGAAATTACAAATGAATCTTTAGAACTATTTTTAGATGAAGAAAAAGAAGAAGTTATAGACAACAGTAGAGAATACTATGATAATGAAACGCTGCTTAGATTGGTTGTACAATGTGATAGAGATACTAGAAGTAAAGATGAAGAAAAGTTTAAAGATTTAATAAAATATAGATATGATTTAAATTTAGCAAGATATGTAAATTTATTAAGTAAAACTCAAATTGCAGCAAGTGGAGAAGATTGTATCTTATTAGTTAATGCACATGAAGCAATTGTAAATGAGATTAATGATAAAACAGTAAACATTGAATTATACAAATTCATCAAAGAAAACTTAGATATAGATAAGATGGTATTTGGTTTAACAGAAGATCAATACAAAGAAATATTAAATTTATTTACACAAAAGGTTGCAACAGGAACTTTACCTAACCCTTATAAAGTAAATAGATATAAAATAAAAAAAGAAAAAGAAATAAAACCAATAGATAGAGTTATAGATTTATTTGGTTTAGAAAATGTAGAAATTATTGAGGAGGAATAACAATGGATTTTCAAAATTTAATGCAACAAGCACAAAGAATGCAAAGCCAACTAGGAAAAGTTGAAGAGGAATTAAAAAATACAAAATATACTGGAACTTCTGGAGGAGGCAGTGTAGAGATTGAAATGACAGGCGACAATGAAGTTGTAAGTGTAAAAATCGATGAAGAACTTTTAGAAAAAGACAATAAAGAAATACTAGAAGATTTACTTCAAGTTGCATTTAACGATGCATCAAAAAAAGCTAAAGAAGATAGAGAAAGTAAGCTGCAAGGTCTAGCAGGTGGTATGGGCTTACCAGGAATGTTTTAATGTATCCAGAAAGTTTAAATAAATTGATTCAAAGTTTTAAAATGTTTCCTGGAGTAGGAAACAAGACCGCAGAAAGATATGCTTTGTTAATACTTGAAAAAGATGAGGAAGAGGTATCAAGGTTTATAGAAGCATTAAAAGAATCAAAGGAAAAAATAAAAACATGTACCATTTGTGGAAATTACACTGAAGAAGAAAAATGTTTGATCTGTAGTGATAAATCAAGGAATGAAAAACTAATATGTGTAGTACAATCTCCAAAAGATATTATTGCAATGGAAAAAACATTAGAGTATAAAGGTGTATATCATGTAATAGGAGGATTAATTTCTCAAAGTAAAGGAATCCTTCCAGAAGACTTAAAAATAAAAGAATTATTAGAAAGAATTAATAAAAATATAGAAGAAGTAATTATAGCGACAAATCCAACTCTAGAAGGAGAAACAACAGCACTATATCTAGATAAGCTGTTAAAAGAAAAAAATGTGCTAGTTACAAGAATAGCACATGGCTTACCAATGGGAGGTCATTTAGATTATGCAGATGAACTAACATTGATAAAAGCACTTGAAGGTAGAAAGAAGATGTAGGTAAACAAAATGAATGTTGATATCAAGATAGCACAATCAATAGAATTAGAAACAATAAATAAAATTGCAAAAAAAGCAAATGTTTCAGAAAAGTATTTAGAAAATTATGGTAAATATAAAGCAAAAATAAACAATGATATTTATAATGATATTAAAGATAACAAAGATGGAAAATTAATATTAGTAACAGCAATCAATCCAACTAAGGCAGGAGAAGGAAAATCCACAACAACAATTGGTTTAACAGATGGTCTAGCATTACTAAATAAAAATGTAATTGCATGTTTAAGAGAACCATCATTAGGACCTGTGTTTGGTTTAAAGGGTGGAGCAACAGGTGGAGGTTATGCACAAGTTGTACCTATGGAAGATATTAATTTACATTTTACTGGAGATATGCATGCAATAACTACTGCAAACAATCTTGTATCAGCAATCTTAGACAACCATATATATCAAGAAAACACATTAAATATTGATCCTAATAAAGTTGTATGGAATAGATGTTTAGATATGAATGATAGAACATTAAGAAATATAACAATAGGTCAAAAGAAAAAAACAAATGGTATTGAAAGAGAAGATACTTTTGTAATAACTGTAGCTACTGAAATAATGGCTATATTATGTTTATCAAACGATATTAAAGATTTTGAAGAAAAAGTAAAAAAATGTATAGTGGCTTATACACATGATGATAAACCAGTAACAATAGAAGATTTAAAAATAAGTGGAGCATTAGCAGTAATAATGAAGGATGCACTAAAACCAAATTTAGTACAAACTTTAGAACATACACCAGTGTTTATACACGGAGGTCCATTTGCAAATATTGCTCATGGGTGCAATTCAATCATTGCTACAAAAACCGCATTAAAACTTGCAGACTATGTTGTAACTGAAGCAGGATTTGGAGCAGATTTAGGAGCTGAAAAATTTTTAGATATTAAGTGTAGATTAGGAAATTTAAAGCCTGATGCTATTGTAATTGTTGCAACTATAAGAGCGCTAAAAATGCATGGAGGAGTAGATTCAAAAGATATTGAAGAAGAAAATATAGAAGCACTATTAAAAGGTTGTTCAAACCTAGAAAAACATATTGAAAGTATTAAAGCATTTGGTTTACCATTTGTAGTAGCAATAAACAAATTTTCAAAAGACACTAAAAAAGAAGTTGAAACTATTATTAATTGGTGTAAAGAAAATAATTATCCAGTAGAAGAAGCAGATGGATGGGCTCAAGGTGGAAAAGGAATGATTGAACTTGCAAATAAAGTAATTGATATTTGTAATCAAGAAAACAACTTTAAACCTTTATATGATTTAAATAAATCAATTGAAGAAAAGATAGAAACAATATCAAAATTAATATATGGAGCCGATGGTGTAGATTATTCTGATGATGCAAAAGAAAGCATTAAAACTCTAAATAAATTAGGTTATGATAATCTACCAATATGTATGGCCAAAACACCAATGTCTTTAACTGATGATCCTAAAAAAGTAGGAAGACCTACAGGGTTCAATATAAATGTCACAAACATAAAAGTATCTGCTGGAGCAGGGTTTATAGTTGTATATACAGGAGCCATTATGACAATGCCTGGATTACCAAAGCATCCTGCAGCACTAGATATGGGAATAGATGATAACGGAAAAAGTTACGGAATATTTTAGGTGATATTATGAGTTCAATTGTTTATGTTACTGACAATAAAATGATTGAATACCATCGTTTAAATGGAAACACAACGATGAATTTTTGGAGGCCTTCAAGTCAAAGAAGTTTTAGCAAGTTTGTAAAAGGAGACTTGTTATTCTTCTATATCAAAGATAGGCCACAACAAAGAGAAAGATATATCGCTGGATATGGAAAATTTAAAGAACTAAATAAATTATCACTAAATCAAATGTGGAATAAATATGAAACATTAAACGGATACTCTTCTAAAAAAGAATTAAGAGAAGCAATTCTTAAAGCAAGCAAAAAGAATGTTATTCCAAGAACAATGAATTGTATATATTTAACTGATGTTGTATTTTTTCAAAATCCAATATATTTAAGTCAATTTGGAATAAAAATATCAAACAGATTAGAAAGTTATTTTTACTTAGATAAACACGATAAAGAACTAACATCAAAGATACTTAATCTTGCTAGTAAAGATGGAATTGATTTATGGAGTAGATTAGCTGGCAATGTAGATGTAGAATCTTTAGAAGATACTCAATTAATACACACAGTCTCTAAATGTATACAAAAAGTAAATAACATAAAATATAACAATCAACAAAATAAAATTGCATATAAACTCATGCAAGAAAGTGTTGGCTATAAACCAATAAGAGAAAAAAGATTAGAATATTATAAAATAGAAGATAACAAAATAGAAATAGCTATACCATTTGTGTTTAATAATAGAAACCATGATGATAATCTTAAAAAATTACTCGGACATTTAGTATTATTAAATTATTATTTAGGTTTAAAAGATATTAAATACAATTTTAAAATTATAAGTGAAGAAAAATTAAATTCAGAAGATGAAAAAATTATTAAGGAATTAATAGATGGAAAATTATGAAATTATTGTAGTAGGAGGAGGACATGCGGGTATTGAAGCAGCATTAATATCAGCACGTTCAAACATAAAAACAGCACTAATAAGTTTATCGATTGAAAATATTGCAAAACTACCATGTAACCCTTCTTTAGGAGGGCCTGCAAAAGGTGTTGTAATAAGAGAGGTAGATGCTCTTGGTGGTCAAATGGGAATTACTGCAGATAAAACTGCAATCCAGTTTAAAATATTAAACACAAACAAAGGTCCAGGAGTAAGAGCTTTAAGAATACAATCAGATAAAATTGCATATCAAAAATACATGCAAAAAGTGCTTTTAAATCAAGAAAATTTAACTGTAATTGAAAATATGGTTACAGAATTAATAGTAGAAGACAACAAAGTTAAAGGTGTTGTTTTTGATGATGGAACAAAACTATATTCAAAAATTGTAATTCTTACTACAGGAACATATATGAAGGCAGTAAATATGATTTCTGATGAAGTAACTGTAGGAGGTCCAGATTTAGAACCTACAACAAGCAAATTATCAGATTCATTAGAAAAAGCAGGATTAAAGCTATTTAGACTTAAAACAGGAACTCCTGCAAGAATATATAGAGATTCAATTGATTTTTCAAAACTAGAGTGTCAACCAGGTACAGAAGATTTTGTATGTTTTTCATATCAAACAAAAGAGATATTACCATTTGAAGAACAAGTGCCTTGTTATTTAACACATACAAATGAAAAAACTCATAAAATAATATTAGATAACTTAGATAAATCAAGTATGTATTCAGGAGTAGTTAAAGGAGTAGGACCAAGATATTGTCCTTCAATAGAAGATAAACTAGTTCGATTTAAAGATAAACCAAGACATCAATTATTTATAGAACCAGAATCTTTATCATTAGATACTGTTTATATGCAAGGTTTTTCATCATCTTTACCAAAAGATGTACAAGAAAAAATGATAAAAACAGTACCAGGTTTAGAAAATATAAGAATAAAGAGTTATGGTTATGCAATTGAATATGATGCGATAGATCCTCTACAAGTAAAACCAACATTAGAAAATAAAATAATTGAAAACCTGTATACTGCAGGACAAATAAATGGAACTTCAGGTTATGAAGAAGCTGCAGGACAAGGTCTAGTAGCTGGAATAAACGCAATAAATAAACTAACAGGAAAACCTGATTTTATATTAAAAAGAGATGAAGCATATATTGGAGTAATGATAGATGATTTAGTTACAAAAGGAACTAAAGAACCATATAGATTACTAACTTCTAGAGCTGAATTTAGACTCTTATTAAGACATGATAATGCTGATCAAAGACTTATTGAAAAAGCTAGAGAATTTAATCTAATAAAAGATGAAGTCTATCAAGCTTATAAAGAAAAAATGAAAAAAATAAAAGAAGGCAAAAAACTTCTAAAAGAAACAAAATTTGGTATTAATAGCGATGTAAATGATTTGTTAGAAAGTGTTGGATACGACAGGTTAAGTGATGGAACAAATGCACTAGAACTTTTAAGAAGGCCACATATTACATGTGCTAATTTACAACCTTATTTACCAAAAGAAATAGAAGAAGAAATAGGAAAACAAATAGATATTGAAATAAAATACGAAGGATATATTAAAAAAGCAAAAAAAGAAGCTAACAAACTTTTAGCAATGGACAATGTTAAACTGCCAGAAGATTTAGATTATAATGAAATTAGTAATCTATCATTGGAAGGAAGACAAAAGCTAAGTAAAATTAGACCAATAACAATAGGTCAAGCATCAAGGATATCTGGAGTTGATCCTTCTGATATAGCTATACTAGCAATGGTATTAGAACAAAGATATAGGAAGGGAAGTTAAATGAGGATAAATGACATAATAAACAATGTTGAAATCTATGGATTTGAAAGTTCAATAAAAGGAAGTAAGTATCCAATGAGTGTAAATATTGAAAATCTTGATGAAGAAGTTACAACAAGAACAATTGAATTAGCATCAGCAACTATTGGTGAAGGTCATGATAATTTTATGAATGGAATCATTGTTCAATTTGATTTAACCTTTACTAATAAAGCTTGGGTTGAAGCAGAAAGATATAATTTTTTAGATTTCATTAGTTCACAATCAGCAATTAATTCAATCACAAAATTTGATATGGATAATTCTTATATTAATTATGTAGATTCTAGAATAATTGAAGTAATGAAAGATAAGATATTAGAATATAATGATTTAATTAAAGATATTAAAAATTTAAAAAAAGATGGAAAAGATACAACAACATTAAATAGAATTGCTAAGGTTAAATATCTTGAAATTCTTTATTCTAATCCTGCAGGATTTAAATTAACCGCAAGAATGACCACAAATTACAGACAACTTAAAACAATATATAAACAAAGAAGATACCATGTTTTACCTGAATGGCAAATCTTTTGTGATTGGGTAGAAACATTACCATATAGTGATTTTATTACAAGGAAAGGGAAGAGATTTGAGTAATTTAGATTTATTTATAAAACAAATTAAAGAGAGTAAAAAGATAGTATTTTTTGGTGGTGCAGGAGTATCTACTGCTAGTGGAATTCCTGATTTTAGAAGTCAAAGTGGTGTATATAATAAAAAATTAGGATATTCTGTAAGTGGTGAAGAAATATTGTCCATTAGATTTTTAAATGCTAATCCAAAAGAGTTTTTTGATTTTTCATTTAATCATATTTATTTTCCAGAAGTATTACCAAGTATTGCACACAAGTTTCCAGTATTTTTAGAAGAAAATAATAAAGATGTAACAGTAGTAACACAAAACATTGATGGTTTACATCAAATTGCAGGAAGTAAAAAGGTAATAGAATTACATGGGACACAAAATACAGCAACATGTTTAAAATGTAATAAAAAATATGATGGAAAAGAAGTTTTAAATTTAAGAGATAAAGATGGAATTCCTAGATGTACATATGATAACGGAATTGTTAGACACGATGTAGTATTATTTGGACAAAATCTAAACAATGCTGATATCAGTAATGCTATAGAAGCGATAAGTAGTGCTGATATGTTAATAGTTGCAGGAACATCATTAAATGTTTATCCAGCAGCTGGGTTAATATATTACTTTAATGGAAAATATTTAGTATTAGTGAATAAAGAAAGAGTAAATATTAGAGAAGATAATGTCTTAATTTTCCAAGATGATATGAATAAAGTGTTTAAAGAAGTAATGGAAAAAGGAATAGACTAACAAGGATGGTAAATACCATCTTTTTTTATTTTTAAGACAATAACTATCATAAAAGGTATAATAATGTTATGAAAAAAATTGTTATTTTTATATTGATATCACTTCTGATAGGATGCTCAACTAAAAAAGAAGAAATAGTAGAAATACCAAAGTATGATGATATAGTTATCAAAGCTTCATGGTTTAGCTTTGTAGACTTTAGAGATAATATGCAAAATAAAAGCGAAGAAGATTTTAATAGTGAAGTTGAAAATATAATTAATACTCTTGATGAAGGAGGATTTAATACTATATATGTTCATGCTGTATCGTTTACAGATGCTTTTTATGATTCTAATATTTATCCAAGAACATTAATATTACCTAATATTGAATATGATCCTTTAAATATATTTATAGAAAAAGCACATAAAAAAGGAATAAGAGTAGAAGCATGGATTAATCCAATGAGATCATACTTAGAAGAAGAATTAATATATGTAGATGATGACTTTATAGTTAAAAAATGGATTAATGATGAAAAACCATATATTAAAAATGTTAAGGGAAGATATTATTTAAACCCTGCATATGAAGAAGTAAACAATTTGATTTTAAGTGTTATAGATGAACTTATTACAAATTATGATATTGATGGAATTCATATGGATGATTATTTTTATCCTGATGGTGTAACTGAAGATTTTGATTATGAAGTGTATAGTGAAAGATGCTTAAATAAATGTAGTTTAAAAGAGTTTAGAACAAGCAATGTCAACAACTTAGTTGCATTAATAAATAAAAAAGTAAAAAAAGCTAATTTAGTATTTGGAATTAGTCCAAGTGGAAATATGTCTTATTCAATAGATACGATATATGGGAATTTTTATGACTGGGTAGATGCAAGAATAGTTGATTATTTAATACCTCAAATATATTGGGGATACAAACATCCAACAAAACCATATTTAAAAACACTTGAAGAATGGATGGAAGTAGTTAAAGGTAGCGATGTTGATCTTATTGTTGGTTTAGCAGGATATAAGATAGGTGTAGAAGATGTATATGCAAAAGAAGGAAAATTTGAATGGATTGAAAACAATGATATTATTTCTAAACAAATTCAAGATGCAAAAGAATTAAAAGTAAAAGGGATATCTATATTTAGTTATCAATCCATATATAAACCGATTAAAGAAGTAGAAAAGGCAGTAGAATTAGAAAGAGAAAAATTTGAAGAAAAATTATTGGGGTGGAAATAAAATGTTTAATAAAGAATATGAAATAGTAATTATTGGTGGGGGAATTGGAGGTTTAATGCTTGCATATAACCTTGTTTCACAAAATAAATATAAAGATATATTGTTAGTTGAAAAAGGAAGACCATTAGAAAGCAGATCTTGTCCTATAGTTACAGGAAAGGTTGATAAATGTATTAAATGTTCTCCATGTAATATTATGGAAGGTCTGGGAGGAGCTGGAGCTTTTTCTGATGGAAAATACAATATTTCCACTGAATATGGAGGGTGGCTACCAGATGTTATGGATAGTAAAGAAGTATTAAAATATATCCATAAAGCAGATGAAATATTAATGTCTTTTGGAGCTACAAAAGACACATATAAACCTGATAATAAACTAAAAAAATTATGTTTACAGTATGATTTACATATGCAACAAGCAGAAGTAAAGCACTTAGGAACTGATGCAAATTTTTTAACTATGACTAAATTGGTTGATTATTTAAAAAGCAAAATTCAAATAGAAACATTATCAAATGTAGTAGATGTTAATAAAGATACAAAAGAAGTGTTTATTAAACAAAATGGAAAAGAGTATATTGTAAAAGGTAAAAAAATAGTTTTTGCAGTTGGTAGAGCAGGTGCTAGTAACTTTAGAAAATGGTGTGATAAAAACAATATACAAAGTTACAATAATCAAGTTGATATTGGTGTAAGAGTTGAAGTTCCATCAATTGTTTGGGAACATTTTTCTAAAAAAATATATGAACCAAAAATACTATATAGAACAAAAAAATATGGAGATATTACAAGGATGTTTTGCTTTAATGAAAGAGGACATGTTGTTACAGAAAACACTGATGGTATCTTAACTGTAAATGGTCATTCATTTAAACAAGAAGAAAAGAAAACAGAAAATAGCAACTTTGCACTTCTTAGTACAAGTAGATTTACAGAACCTTTTAAAGAGCCAATTGAGTATGCAAAGGCAGTAGCATCACTTGCCAATATGTTAAGTGGAGGATCTGTGTTAGTACAAAGATTAGGCGATTTAGAAAATGGAAGAAGAACTAATGAAAAAAGGTTGGCCCAATCTACTGTAAGACCAACATTAAAATCAGTTCCAGGTGATTTAAGTTTATGCATGCCTAAAAGACAATTAGATAATATAATTGAAACTTTACATGCTTTAGATAAAGTAGCACCAGGGACTGCAAATCATGACACTTTATTACATGGAGTAGAATGTAAATTTTATAGTGCTAGAGTAAAGTGTACAAATTTTGAAATAGACGATTGTAAAGATATATATGCACTTGGTGATGGTGCAGGATTTACAAGAAGTCTAGCACAAGCAGCCGCAAATGGATTAATTGTTGGAGATATATTAAATCAAAAAGCACAATAAGTGCTTTTTAAATACTTTAGTGTGCATAGGTGTTTTATAAGATATAAAAAGAGCTTTGCAGCTCTTTACCATCCACTTAAGTTTGCAGGTTTTCTAATATCCGCAAGTAGTAAGTTTTCCCACAAATACCAT
>FZPS01000049.1_pt60 | contig 11530 bp, 11 predicted proteins | sample 1817821 | NCBI WGS metagenome assembly FZPS01 (sample SAMEA104158645, study PRJEB21678) | metagenome | place: Germany | collected 2015-04-21 | reverse complement strand
ACAGATGAATCTTAATTGGGAACTATCGTTTTAACTGGATTTTACAAAACTATTCAATACAGAAAATCTGAAAAGATTATGCAAAATTAATACTTGATTGTCTATTAATATGATAATATAGATATAGGTATCTTGTGAACTGTTATAGTTTGAGATATAAAATGAGAGAAGGTAAAGTTTATGGAGGTGCTGTATGAATGATGTATAGTAAAAACAGTATGGAGCAGATAAAATACTTTTCTTATGAAAGCACTAACCCGTCCTGTTACAGCACGGGAGTTGATGAATATTCTATATCCGGGCCCCCTCCGAAGGATATCTGGTGTGGCTGGAAACGTTTTCACCATCAATGTATAGTCCGTTCTCTAGAAGCAGTAGAGGTAATCAGGGAATATTTATTTAAAGCTAATATTGAAATGTGAAGATGTATATTAGAAAATATTGCATCTAGCGGGAATCTGTTTAGAACACCTGATATTTATGGCTAGATTTATCGGAAAGTTCTTAGGTAGATATAGGCTGGGCATTAGCGATAGTTGATTTTGTATTTATAAAATAATTGAAGAAAACAAACTAATTGTTGTTGAAAATAAGGATTCTTCACATCTATACGGAAAAGTTTTAAGAAAAGTATAAGCAGTGCTTCGAAAAAAACTAAACATCTATTGATATGTTCCCGTCTACCGATAGTTCCAAAAATGCAGTGGATATGTTTCCGAGCACGGACAAACTCAAATGATATCAATTCCATCAACTCGAGCCACGTTGAGTGCGTGGTATTGATGTCAAGGGTTGAGAAATAGGAGAGCTCAAAATACTGATAAATAAAGGGTTTTCAAGGTTGGATGATTTTCTGCCTGATGTCTGGCAGTGCCTTTTAACCTTGGAAAACCTTATTTTTGTTTATGAGGAAATAGATCAACTGTAAAAAATGGGTGTAGGGTTGAGTTGACAGATTAGATAAATTAACAGGGTTGAGGAGACAGGTTAGATGTAATAAAAAAGTCTAAACATCACAAGGTTGAATGCCTAGAATATTAGTTAAGAGAATAGGTTTGTTTTAGGTACCACGTTAATATTGAGTGTGTCTTGTGATGGAGAAGGAATAGGGTAAAACAAGAGGTTTGGAAATTTTTAGATAGAAGCGGAAAAGAGTTTTATCCCCTAAATTATCACTTTAGGGGATTTAAAAAACTATCTCAAGACTTATGAATGGTTAATTAGAGTAAAACGTGTTGTGAAGTTCTTTTGCGGTTAAAAGAATTAGTGTTCCCTTGTTAGCAATCAATATTAGTTCAATAGGTTTAACACAATTATCTATAATGGGGAATAAAATTGAATATTCCTTCGATAAGGACGGTATCGAGTGAGTTATTTTAATGCAATTTTCTTTAAGGCTATTATTATCCTGATCAACTATAAATATATGAAAATCTGAAATAATTTTCAGGCGTTTAACCATTTGATAGATTATTGACTGTACCTGAGGTGAAATCTTTTCTTTTACTTCATCTGTTATTATTATCTCTTTCATGTGTTTTTGCCCCTTTCTTTTGATTACTAGGATATTAGCTCTGTTATTCTTAAATAGCAGGTGAATTGCAAAATTAAATTCCACTTTGTAAGATTAAATTCCATAGTACCTCTTATAATTTATTAAAATAAACTATTTAGGGGCTATACTATTATCGATTTAGGTGTATAATGAAGTAATAACCAAGGTTTTTTGTGATTTCTGCGCATACCAACAAGGAATCGAATTTACTGGTCTTTTTTCGGAAGTTGTAAATTCCATCCCTAATGTGGTCCCTTTGATGGTTGTGTAGTTTTCCTGACCTTGGTTTATTTTTTTATACGAAATTTATCCTAAAAGTTTTGGTGTAAGAATAATCTCATTCGCAGGTATCATTTTTAAATTAAATATGTTTAAGATCTCTTCTCCATACTGAAATGAAAATACTTCATATGGACTTTTGTTTCCTAGCGATTTTCTTGCGTATGAATTTATATGACTCATCATTAAATCTACATCTTGTTGTGTGTACTTCCCGATATCTACACCTTTGGGAATGATCCTGCGTATCATTTCATGATTGTTTTCGCAATTAGGTTTTTCATAAGGGGCATTGGGATTACAGTAAAACATTTTTGAACGTAGATTTCCTTGTTTGTCATATTCAATAGCTTTAGGATTAGAAAACTCACTCCCATTATCAGCTAAAAGTAGTGGGAAAATATCTACAAAAATATCTGGACGCATCTCTATATATAGCTTTTCAAATATGTCAATAACTGATTGAGAATCGTTAGATGGTCGTAAAAAAGCAAGCTGTAATTCCTGTTTTACAAAGTATATTGTCAATAACACAGCACCACCTTTTATACCTTCTACCGTATCAATCTGGCGTGCTGAAACATCAGGGTGCTCCTCAATGTACCTCTTATAATCATCATAGGTTCGACCAATTCTGCATTGCTTATCAATCTTCATTGCTTTGGGTTTTCCTTTACGAGGACGCATACGCACAGTACGTGGCATATCAATGTTCCTGGCAGTAAAGAGTCCATTGTTGATGTAGGTATACAAAGTGCGTTCTGACTTCATTATCTTATCTAGATTAGAAATGGCGATATGATGCAGAGATTGGCCATTAATAAGTAAAGGAGATATAACACTATCAAGATGTTTTAATTCCTTCTCTGAAATTGCAAATCCAGAGCGTGATTCTGAACGGACTATTTCGTATTCACGCTGTGCATAAGATGCTTTATAGAAAGCTTTTTCGAGGCAGCACTTGTTACGGTTATGACAGGCATTGCAGACATATGGTGGTTTGGATAGCTGAGGGCAGATGTATTTTTTATAAGAAATGCAGGATTCAGCACATTTACCACAAGACCAACAAGGACGCTTCTTAAAATCACATCTATGACAAACACAGCGAAGGTTACAATTATGATTAAAAGAGTGAATGCAATCGTTGAAAGCCTTACCATAGGCACCAGTTTTTTCGAATATACGATGTAAACGTACTTCCTTTGAAATAGTAGTACAGTCTTTATTTAGTAAAAGAGCGATACGTTTGAAAGAACTTGCCTTACTAAGTTCAAGTTCAATAGTCGTCCTTGCTTCAAGAGTTAAATGTTTTTGTGTATTCATAAGAAATTCCTCCATGTGAACCAAGGAGGCACAACCATGTTTATTCCATTATACATTAAGAAAAAGTAAATTCCATATACTTTTCTAGGATATTTAAGAAAGACTAAATTCCATGGTTAAGTGGAATTTAAATTTGCAATTAACATTCTTAAATAGCAAGTAGAAGAAACTATTGACAGTTAACTGCTGATAATGTATAATTTTTAGTGGGCAGTGAATTCTCGATAAATCCCCATATATTCAATGTTATGCCGCAAATAGCTTTAAATATATTCTAATAAGGAGATGACAGCATAGTGGGCAATATAGTTGAAAAAATAAATGATGTTCAGACCCTAATTAACGAGAGTAAAAAAACAATTGGTATTGAAGTTTGTTTAAAGAGTAGAGAATATTCTGACTTTTTATCAGCTGCATGTGAGGATATTAATAGCCATGCTAGTTCGGCGGGTAGTGAAGCAGATGTAGCTTTCATCGTTGATTACACTCTTTTAAATATTTCTAGGAATATTTTAGAACCTTTAGGATTCGAAGGGTACCACCCTTTCAAAGAGAGGAGTGTTAAGTTTTCTGAACCAGATGGAACTAAGTTCCACCCAATACACTCACCAAGAAAAAAAGGGGCAGATTAGACACTAAAATTAGAACATTTGTAATCGAGTATAAACATAAAAATAACTATGATACAAAGAATTCCATAGATGAAGCAGCCAATCAAGCTGTAGAATATTTATATGCGCTAAATAATGAAGAAGAGGGCGATTATCAATCTGTAGTAACGGATGGACTAAGATGCCAATTTATTAGTCTAGTTAATAATACAATTCAGATAGAGCCGCTCCAAGATTTTGATGTAAAAGCTTTAAATAGAATTGTACGCTCAATAATGGACTTAACTCTAACTGCTTTAAACTCTGAGAATTTGATAAAAGATTTGGTTGAAAAGCAAATTGATGGTGATAGCCCTGTGAATAAATTGACTAAGGCTTTATATACTTCTTTAGGTTCAATGATTCCTACAACAGAAGTAGACTTTTCATCATGGAAAAGTAATTTTGGTCTTTCACATGAAGATATCTCACAGCAAGTTGCTATTGAGAATAGAAGAAGAGATCTTTCAGCTATAGTGGAGCTTAACGAAATTGAAGCTGAAGAAGAGTATCGGATTTTATTTGCACTACAGACATCTGTTGCAATTATTGCAATACTACTTGCCTATAAAATTGTTTCTGTATTAAAAAATGATAAACTTGAGTTTTCATTGTCAGACTTTTTAAATTTGGACTATCATGTTGCGAGAGCAGAGCTGGAAAATATTGCAAACGGAAAAGCTTCTCATAGTATAGGTATTTATAATTTATTAGAAATTGAGTGTTTTGCCTGGCCATTTAGAGCAGAACAATGGAGTAATGATATCTATGAATCAATTAATGATATTATAAGAATACTCCAGAAATATGAAGATAAACCAGCATTGACCGAAAAAACTGAAGATCTATTCAGAGATTTATACATGGCTATCATGCCACCTAGTGTACGGCATTCACTCGGCGAGTATTATACAGATTTGTGGCTGGCCGAAAATGTTAATAATCAAGCTTTAGAACATTTACCACTTGAGTATCATGAGAATCTAAGAGTATTAGATCCTACTGGGGGATCTGGAACATTCATTCTAGATTTTATTCACAGAAAAAAAAGAAAATATTCAGAGTTAGACCCAAAAACTGCTCTAGAAAACATATTAAATGAAGTAGTAATGATAGATGCTAATATTCTTGCTGTTATTTTAGGAAGGATAAATTATTTTATCGCTATTTCTGATTTAATTACAGAAGAACATGAGTTTCTAATACCTGCGTACATTGGAGATTCTACAGTTCCCAGTCTTGATAAGATGAGTTCTGATAAGAATTATTATGTTAAAATAATTCCTACTAAAGATTATAATGTTGAGTTAAGAATTCCCACCTCATTTTTATCAGACCATAATAAATTTTCAAGTACTATGCAAGATATTCAGGAATATTTAAGGAATAATTCTGAAGACAAAATTAAAGAAAAATTGTCTGAACTAACTGTGGATGCTATTGTGAGTGATATTAATGATATTTTGGATAGTTTCAAGGAATTATCTTCTGAAGGTTTAGTGACTACTAGTTTAATAAATAATATAATAAACTACTTCGTAACAAGTAGTTTAGGTAAGTTTGACCTAATTGTTGGAAATCCACCTTGGGTAGATTGGAAGTCATTACCATCAGTTTATAGGGATAACATAAAGGCATCTTGTGTATCTAGAAATTTGTTTTCCGGAGATGGTAGGACTGGTGGGATTAGCCTCAATATTTGTGCATTAATTTCAAATATTGCTGCTGAAAATTGGCTAAAAAAGGATGGAGTATTGGCATTCTTAATGCCACAGTCTCTACTATACTTGTCCTCAATACATTGAGGAGTTCCACCCATAAGGAAGCCGATGTGACTTGCCTTTCCCTGTAATACATCATTATACATGGTAAGGATTTTTTCGTAATTGTTTGCTCTGGTAACGGAATTGGGTATTTTGAAGATGTTGACTAATTCATCTATCACCACCAGCAAGCCTTTATATCCGGCTCCTACGAGGAAGGTTGCAAATAACTTTAAGAAGTCATACCAAGTCTCATCATTGACAATGAAGTTAATTCCTAAATCGTCCTTTGCCTCCTTCCTGGATGGGTATTCACCCCGAAACCACCGAAGTACATTGGACTTTAGTGCCGTATCATCCTGCTTATAGGCCTTCCAGTAAGTGACCACAGCCTTGGCAAATTCAAATCCATTGACCATTCCTTCTAAGGAACTTGCCACAGCGTATATTTGTCTTTCCACTAAATCGTCAAATTCCTCTTCCTTAACTCCCGGTTGAGCCTTCACCGAAGCTTGAATACCGGATATCCATTTTTCAAGTACTAAAGGAAGTGCACCACCATCCGGTTTAGATTTGGTAGATAAATTCTGAATTAACTCCTTATAAGTGGCCAAGCCTTGACCCTTGGTGCCGGCGAAGCGGCGTTCCGGTGAAAGGTCAGCATCCACTACTGCAAAGCCCTTTGCTGTAGCATAATTTCTTATTGTCTGGAGAAGAAAGCTCTTTCCACTGCCATATTTACCAACGATAAAGCGGAAAGATGCGCTGCCTTCTTCAATCATTTCAATATCGTGAAGTATAGCTGCAATTTCCTGGGTACGGCCTACGGTGATGTATTCCAGGCCTACTCTTGGCACAACGCCACCTTTTAAGGCATTGATTAAAATATTCGCTATTCTATTGGGTACGTGATTTACCGTGCTCATCCTATCATTTCCTTTACTTGTTCTTTGTAGTCATCATATATAATGAATTCATCATCTATAAGGCTGTCACCTATGAGGTCCATAGCCTTTTCGTTGATTCCATCAACAAGAACCTCCAGCATAATACCGCACTCATCAGCAAAAGTTTTTAATTCCAGCTCATTGTGGAGCACCACTGATAATGCTTTGATTTCAATCTCGGTTAAGGTGTTTTTTAGGCTTTCCCAAGGACCGGATACAGGAGTTGGTTCGTTATCAGATGGATTAGAAGGCAGGTCCTGTATAGATGTAACAATAATATCCATGGGTTTTTGCTCCGGAAGAATTGGAGTAAAGGGTTTTTCCTCTTCCGACACGATCAATTTTTCCTGTGTAAGCAAGGCTTCTTCCCTGATCCGGGATAAGGCTTCCTGATCCACTACGACCACAGTTTTCGTTGCCTCCCTGTAGAATTGGGTGACCGCGTCATTAATGATTGCTTCAAGAGATAAACCTGCTTGATTTAATTTCACTACGGCCTCATGGTTGACCATATCAATGCTTGCTGAAAGCTTATATTTATAATTTGTCGCCTTTCTTAAAGCAACCTCCATCTGCTTTATAATATAGCCCATTAGCTGTTTACTGCTGTCGGAGGTGATAACCGTATTAAAGGCCCACTTATTATTACTGCAGATATATATTTCATTTTCTGATAACACCACTTGTCGGTCTCCCTGTTTCATCCAAGGATGAAATAAGGCATCCTTAAAGGGTCTCCATTCCTTCATTTTCTTAGTCGGTTGAAAAATGGAAGCCGCAAAATGGATACCGTTTTTTAAAAACTTCTGCCGGATCACTTGAATAACAAAGTAGAAGCAATCTGTTATTAGCTCTATATTCTCCTTGGTATAAAAGGCGGATTTCCTAATATCATATTTTGAAATAGTGCAGTACAGATCAAAATTATTTTCAGTATTCACTATTTTTGGATAATGTTCAGTAAGGTTGTTAGCATCAATAAATTCCTTAAAGGAATGAGGAAGCTCGTAGTAGATGTGATAGTCCTTTAGCCATCTTAATATATACTTATCAATGGATTTGTTATCGACACGGAAAGCCTTCCAGAAAGACATTAATTGCTCTAAACCATCCAGAGGGTCCCTAACTGCGATGTTATTTAACAACTCATAGATATAGAGAAATGCATAGGATAAGGAGATATCAGCTACATTTCCCTTTCTAACCTGTGTTCGCCAGGTAAAATATGTTCGAAGCTGCTCATAGCCCATCATTTGATAATTCGGAAAGTACTGGGAAAATGGTGCATTCCCAGTGAAATCATCGGAAAAATCTTTCATAAACATAGCTTGTTTATAAAAAATAAAAGCATTGTCCTGTTGAACCCGACGATCATAAAATTTCGAATAATTTAATTGAACGTAGAAAGATCGGTAGTTTCGTGCAATGTCTCTCATCTGGCCAAAGAGTTCCCGCTTTTCATCCCTTTTAGGCTCCTCAATTTTTTGAGGCTTTAATACATATTTACCAACACCCGGAAAAGGGCTGGAGTCGTATTCAATTTCATAGAACATCCCTTCACTCGGTGAGGTGGGTTTGACAGATTTACTTTGAGGCAATTCGATAGCAGCACCATTAAAATTAAATTGCTGCTGTCCGGGAATTTTATATGAATCATATTTTTTATCTTTATGATAACTGTCCATTCTATCACCTCAATAACTGTTTACTAAACCATAACCCACATGATTGCACTCAATTATTTATATGCTTTTTTACGACAATCCTTAAGATACTGTAATGCCAATACTTGTCCCTCAAATTCTTTATCACCACAATAAATAGGATCATGAAAGCCTTCTATTGCAATATCCTCGCAATAACCACCTTGACTTAATATTGAGATGATTTCTTCCCAATTATTATCCCCCATTCCTGGAAAACGGTGAACACTATAGTTAGAACCAAACCAAGCCCCATATTTTTTGATATACTTCCAGTCAATATTAGCATCTTTGCCGTGAACATGTACTATTTTTGGAAGCCATGTTTTTAGTTGTTCCATTGGATCAATAAACTGTTCCATTTGATGGGATGATTCCCATTCCAGACCTAAGGAACTACTATCTACTGCGTCAAACATCATTTCCCAGGCTTTTGGACAAAAGCCTATATTGGTTGTGTTTCTATACCAATATCCGTTCATTGGACAATTCTCTATTCCAATTTTAACTCCATTTGCTTCTGCTCTTTTTGCCAATTCCCCAAACACTTCTTTAAATTTTGGCATTGCTTCATCAACCGTTTTGCCTTCGTATGCACCTGCAAAGGTTCCTATTACCTTTGCGTTAAATAAATGTGCGTTTTCAATACAATACTCAAGTTCTTTTCTTTGCTCCTCATATTGTAATGGGTTACAATATAAGCCAATGCTGGAAACCGATAAATTAGAGTCTCCAATAATATAATTTACTCTTTTTGATAGCTCTACAAAATCAGCACCCTCAAGAGAGACAACATAATATAATTCTATTGATTCAAAACCAGCCTTAATCACTTGTGGCAGTACTGTTAAAATCTCATTTCCCTTAACACATGTTCCAATCGTTATATTTCCCATTGTTATGCCCCCAGTATCGCTTTAAGATAAGTAAATTATAGATACCAAATTATTGTATGTCAAATATAAATAGAAAAATGTCCTAATTCTTAGCCCCTGAGAACTTGCGTAGACTGCAAGCACTTGCAACAGGATGTTGATGTTCAGGGAATGGGTAAATGCTTTGGACATGAAGTAATGGTAGAAGGAAGCTGCAACTTTTTCGAGCCAAGGGAATAAAGTTCTATAAGTTGCTCCGGAGGAATCATGCATTGATATGAAAAAACACGCAAGTCCCTATTCTGTAAGGATTTGCGTGTTACTATGTTTTACCACAAAACTGTGAAATACTATCCCTCCAAACCAAATAAGTTACATACGATTCGGTATGTGTTATCACAACTTAGGGTTCCATCAGTAATCAGCGTTTTATATAAATGTTGTATAACTATAAGAAGCTGTAACTAGGAGGTTTGCGGCTCCGCATCAAAATAAGTGGGTAAACTTTATAATTGCATATTAATGATTTTATTTTTTATCATACCCTAGTAATTTACGTAAAGAAGGTGAAATAAGTGTCATTACACAATATATCACAAATAATACAAATGCAAATATAACTAATTCCTTTATATCTACTACTGACTTTGTACAATAGCTAATAACTCTATAGATAGCAGTTGTAGCAATGGCTATAAGCAAGTATTTCAAACCCATTCTTATTAATTTATTCATACTATATCCTCCGTTCTGTCGCAAACCCGCGAATTTTGGCGTAAGCACAAATTTACCAAATAAAAAATCTCCGATTTTTCATTCTATCCCCCTAGAAATCATTTTCGTTTATCAATTATAATTCCAGAATTATGAAAAGTCAATCATCTGCCACACCCATTCAATGCCACAATCTAATTGAATGGGCTAGGATTATGTTCCAGAAGGAATTAATAATTGACAAATAATTCGATCCTGTGCCTATTAAAGCCTACTTATGCAAAGACTGTGGTATGGTTTTTCTAAAAGGGAAAATAAATAGCATTGTAGCCAGGTTATGTAAATACTCCCAGAAAAATTATGTGAAGGTTCGTTTAAGAGGGTGATTATGAAAAAGTCAACAAGAGGTAATATAAGTTTAGTTCTTGTTGACTTTTATATGTTGTCATATTTAAAATTGCTATTATCATCTTGCTATTACTAATTCAACTTATAAACGGATTCTCTGGGAACTAATTCTACATTCAGAACAATATTTTGTGTCGGCATGTTTTTATCTTTTAAATGTTGGAAGAGGATATCAACGGCATATTGAGCCTTTTGTTTAATATTTTGCTTGATGGTTGTTAAACGTGGTGTTATATATTGGCTGATGGGAAGATCATCAAAGCCTATAATAGAATAGTCTTTTGGTAATTGGTAACCTCTTTTCTTAAGGCAATCCATTAATTCTACAGCATGTTGGTCAGCAGGGACAAAAACACCAGTGATTTTCTTCGAAAAATTACAAACCATATCAGCAGCTGATTCTACATCGATTTTCTCTATGATTCGTTCAGGGGGTAAGAAAATGCCTGCCTTTTTCAATCCATCTATAAAACCATCCATTCTTTGTTGCATTACTTGGCTGTGGCGAATTGCAGGCGCTACAAAAGCAAGCTCCTTGTGGCCATTTATAACAAAATGCTCCGCAGCCAGTAAGCCGCCCTTATAATCATCGATCCCTATATTGATTACCTGTCTAATGCTGCTATAGCTATCAGTAAATATTAAGGGGATTTGATTGTTTTCTTTGATTTGCTGAATATCAGAATCAAATACACCCAGAAAAATAGCACCTTCCGCATGCCATGAATGTAAATGTTCTGTGATTTTACTGTATTCATCAATAAAATGAACCATAGCATTATAACCTTGATCTTGTATAAGTTGAAGAACATATCCTAATATGGTTGAATTATAGGGTGTCTCTAAGGGATTGTTGCTACCTGGTATCATGATTGATATGATTTTGGATGATTTTGAAGACAAACTACGGGCTGATGAATTGGGTATATAGCCTAATTTTTTAATAATTGCTTGTATTTTTTCTATATTTTCATCCGATACCTCGGAGTATTTTTGATTAATTACCCGAGAGACTGTCATAGTACTGACGCCAGCTTCTCTTGCAATATCTTTCAGTGTTACCATTGAAACCTCCTTTGTTAACGATAACATTAAGTTACCGTTACTTATAATAACACAATTATACTATATAAATTACAGAAATTCTATAGTTATAATCAAAAATATACTAAAAAGTGAGACCGTGAGACCAAATAATTAAACTTTTCGAAGTTTTGCAATGTCGAATGTTAACGTTAACAGATATAATGGTATGTTTTAGAATGAAAAACTACAAGTAAATGTATATAATATACAATACATCTATAGAT
>FZPS01000048.1_pt402 | contig 11530 bp, 10 predicted proteins | sample 1817821 | NCBI WGS metagenome assembly FZPS01 (sample SAMEA104158645, study PRJEB21678) | metagenome | place: Germany | collected 2015-04-21 | reverse complement strand
TCTTCCGACCCACACATCTCGATGATGGACTTGATCCCGTTATGACCACCGTCGCTGCCCTTTTTTCGAATACGGATCCTTCCAACGGGAAGCGAAACATCATCGAACACGACAATAACCCTCTCGGGAGGGATTTTATAGAATGATAGGGCGGCGTTGAGTGATACCCCACTCAGGTTCATATATGTCTGGGGCTTGATAAATAGAACTCTTCTTCGTATGCCGCCGGGAACAGTGATAGTTCCGATACCGGTCATTGCCTTGAACTTATTCTTGTCTACAGGGACTCCGTGTCTGGAAGCGAGCTCGTCAACAACACGAAACCCCACGTTGTGGCGAGTTCCGCTATATCTGGCTCCTGGATTTCCAAGTCCTGCAACAACATAGTCAACCGGGCCCTGTCTTTTTCTGAAAAACATTACTTATCTCCAGTTCTGTGTCTCCGGTTTGCTCTTATGCTGTCCGGTAATACATAATCTACTCACTTTTTTCTGTACTTATTCCAATCCGCTTTAATCGACTGCTTTACGCGTCCGATGGCAAGGCTGCCCTCAGGCACATCATTGGTTACGGTTGTGCCTGCTGCTGTAGTTGCGTTTTTACCTACCCTCACCGGTGCAATGAGATTGGTGTTGCATCCGATAAAAGCGCCATCCTCAATGACTGTAGTGTGCTTTGCGACTCCGTCATAGTTAGCTGTCACCGTACCACAGCCAAAGTTGACATTTTCACCGACCACAGCGTCACCTACATATGTCAGGTGAGATATTTTTGTGCCAGCGCCGACCGACGCTTTCTTCAGCTCAACGAAATCTCCTATCCTGACATTATTACTGACATCGCACCCGGGACGTATGTAAGAGAAGGGGCCGATTTTCACGTTCTCGCCAACTTTGCTCTGCAATATCTGAGAGGCGTTGACCTCAGTTCCATCCCCGATAATGCTGTCGGTTATTACTGTATTAGGGCCAATTTTGCATCGTTGTCCTATGACGGTGCTCCCCTTAATAATTGTGTTTGGATAAATAATACTGCCTTTTCCGATCTTGACATCCTTTGATATAAAGGAAGTTTCAGATCCCACATAACGAACTCCGCTAGACATATGTGCACGATTGATAGTATCCCGGACTATTTCCTCGGTACTGCAAACGTCCTCGAGGCCGTTGATTATGAAGCCAAGAGTGCCCACGTCAAGACAGTCTATCTCGTAATAGTCCTCATAGCTGTCCTGGCCCTCCAATGCGCCAAGTATAAGCAGGGGGTCCAGCGCATCTTCTCCGGAAAATCCGCTGACTCCCAAAGGAACACCACCGGTTTTTAATACTACCTTATCTCTTATTCGGAGTGTATTGAGAAGTTCTTGTATGGTGTCCGAGTCGACAAACACCGTCTCCGCTATGGTAATTATGCAATTATCTCCGAAGGCGGCAAGCTCCTGCAGAGCTTCACGAACATGTTCTGTGTCGCATATGGCAATCTCGGAGAACATGTCCTCAACACCAGCCTCGATACGGTATGGGGTATCTGATACAATGAGAAGCTCTCCCACACCATTCCGTTTTAATACTTCAGCAATCCACAAACCAATCGGTTTGAACAGCAGCTCCTCTTTGAACAGTGTCCTGTTCTCCTCAGTAATCCGCACGATTGCAGCAGTTCTAATAATATCACTCTCCAACACAATCCCTCCTTGACAGCGGCCTCTTCGTTCATGACAGATTATACTATATCCACGTCTTTTATATCAAGTGCTATCCCCACCTCAACCAGACATATATTTAGGAATATAGCAGAAAACAATACAGGTCTGTATGTGATGGAGGTTCTAATGCTATTTATTAGGAAAGCACGTATAAAACAAGTCTTGTTGATCATCGCACTCGCTGTGCTTTTTGCTCTTATAAGCCTCGGTCTGGGCATACTCGAGACAATGCTTGTGAACCGGTACTTTCCGGACCCAGAAAACTTCCCCTGGCATCATATGTACCCATCCTTCTCGGTGCCCGAGAAAGGTTATGCAGTATATGTTGATCTCGATATTTTGCAGCTGACTCTATACAAGGACGGTGAAGTTTTCAAGAAGTGGCCTGTCTCGGGGGGCGCAAAGAATTCGCCCTCGCCTCTTGGTCTCTATCAGGTTAACGGCATAGGCAACTGGGGCGAGGGATTTGGGGGTAGCTGGATATCTATAAATGTCCCTTGGGGAAAATACGGAATACACGGCACATACGAACCTTGGACGATTGGGCGTTATAACTCGTCACACGGATGCATCAGGATGCTAAACAGCGACGTGCGAGAACTGAAAAAATACGTAAGGTGGGGCACTCCTGTATACATAAAATACGACAACTGTCCCTTTAGAGCTCTGAGGCATGGAGACATTGGAAGCGATGTTTTGGAACTCCAGGAGAACCTGCAACATTTAGGCTATTATAAGGGTGCCCCTGACGGGAAATTTGGCAACGCTACTATGTTAGCCCTCAAACAGTTCCAGAGAGATAACGGATTGAAGGCTGACGGTATTTACGGTTGGGGCACAAATAACAAACTTCTAACCTTATTAGATTAACATTTGATCCTATTCCTATTAGATTAGTGCCTCAAAACTCCCTGCACAAAACTCCCTAGCAGGACCGGCAAGTCCGTCTCCCTATGGGTTGGGACCTACGGGTTGGGCCCTATGGGTGCCGTACCTGATGCTTCGGGAGGCGTAGTTTCAACAGGTTCTATGGTCTCAGACGACGGATCTGGTACTGGTGAGGTGCTTGGACTTGGGGGAGGGGTGGTGTTCTCCGTCCCTTCACCTTGCTGTGGACCGTCAGAGGGATTCTCTGTTCCCGGAGGCGAATCCGTTTGATTTGGGTCCTGCACCTGCGGTGTTGGACTTACACTCGGTTTAGGCGTCTCCACGACCGGTTTGACAAACTGCACATGGTGTACGTTCTTCTTTGTGATATCTGTCTCATATGGGTTTATTGTCTCATTGATGAGCTTTAGTGCTTCGGCACTGCTTACGTACTGATAATAGTATGGGTTGACGTCCGGGTCCTTGGTGTATGTCGGGAGTGTGTCCATCTTGATATTATCGGTCCCTATCTCGAAGGCCTTCATACCGAACCAAATAAGGTTTCCCACCGAAAGATCTGTCTCCACATTTTCCGCATAAATCTTGGCAAATGTCTCTACCTTCGTTATGTTCCTTGGTGTCAACAGCTTTTTCGCAACAGCCATCAGAAAATTTTGCTGCATCTCGATTCTACTAAAATCGGAACCGATATGACCTCTATATCTGACGAGTTCCATCGCCTTCTGTCCGTCTAGATGCTGCATTCCAGGTTCAAAGTGTATATGCAGATCCTGGGTGGGATCGTCATAGTGCATCCTATATGGTACATCAAAGTCAACGCCATCTATTGCATCAACCAAGCTTATAAATCCAGCTAAATCGACCTTTACCGTGAAGTCGGGCTCAAAGCCCACAATCGTCGCAATCTCCTTTCGGACAAGCGAGACTCCGCCCCGACCTAACGATCCGTTTATCTTTTTTATTGACCGTTTGGCGTCCACCTTTGTGTCTCTCGGTATGCTCAGGGCATGCATTGTTTTTCTATTTATATCGATGGTACCTACAATTAACGTATCTGCCGTATAGTTGTCACTTGTTCCGATGACAAGTATGGTATATGTTCCTTCCCGTCTGTTGCCTTCAACCGTTTCAGGGGCAACACCCTCAGGGAGTTTGTCCAAACCCTGTTCGTGCTCATCTGAAAGGCGTCGGTACCAACCTGAAATTTTCAGGCGCTCCCCCAAACTATTCTCGTCCCAGCGGTTGCTATTGCTGTTATCGATCTCGGGAGCGCGAATATATCTCGCAGCTATCGTAAAACAAATTGCTGCAACAATAAGCAGAATACAAACAGCCAGGCCTGCACTCCGCATTGATTTTCTTCTTTTCATAGTAATCCACCTTTGGCTCACCGTTCTATTTTTATCATGATTGTGAGCCGAGACTTATCGATATTTACCGGCCGCAAGCCTCTAATCAATTCACTGCGGCAGGCAATGTAAAGCTCATGGTCGTAGTTCCGCCATCACAATGACAGACGATATCCTCTCCGTGCTGCCTCAAAATATTCTTCGTCAGATATAACCCAAGTCCGAGACCCTCGGACCTTCTAGACCTATCCGTCTTATGAAAGCGTTCAAATATCCGGTCAACCTCATCCGGCGGTATGGCCTTACCCTCATCTGTAATAGAGAAGAGGACCTTTTTATCTTTCTCCCTGCGGGAAATCGAAATCTTGATAGTCGTACCCTCATTGGCGTACTTTACTGCATTATCCACAAGGTTGTAGATGACCCTTGTAATACTGTCCTGCTCGGCAAGGACCTCCACTGGGTCGTCAAAGTTCGCCTCAATGTCCAGATTCCGGTCTGTTATTCTCTTTTCAAGCCCTAATATTACAAGCCTTGTGGTCTCGCAGAGATCAAACTTTTTTAGGTTGAGTGTATACTGCTCCGATTCTATTCTGCTCATTTCAAGCATCTGCGATACGAGCCTACTGAGGCGTTTCACCTCGGAGGATACAATCTCGAGAGACTGCTTCTGCTTCTCCGGAGGGACGACACCGTCCAAAATGCCGTCGACATATCCTCCTATTGTTGTCATCGGAGTCTTTAATTCATGTGAAATGTTGGCAATAAATTCTCTTCTGCGCTCCTCAGTCTGCTGAAGTGCATCCGCCATATTGTTGAAAGACGAGGAGAGCTTTCCTATCTCGTCGTTTTTTTCTGTCTCGGGTACCCTGACAGAGAAGTTTCCTCTTGCAAACTGTTTGGCAGCTGAGGACATCAATGTAAGGGGTCTTGTTAGACGTTGTGCCGCAATGAATATCCATGCGAGGGACAGCAACATGACAGCAGCGGCTGTGGTGATGAAAATCCGGATAAAGTCAAATATCATCTCCCGAAGATTCTCTCCTGAAGTTGATACAAAAACAGTTCCTACAGTATTTCCGTTCCATGAAGAAATCGGTACACCTACACTGTAGTACTCACTCACCAGCAGTCCGCCGAGAGTACCAAATCCGCTATATCCACCACTTAATACTATCTGACGCATTATGTTTTCGCCAACATAGAGATTTGCCCCAATTGCCGAAAAACTCACTTCGTCCGAAGTCTCTATTACCCGACCTATGTCATTTGTTATTATGACATAAGTGTCCGAAAGCTGGGCGTAGCTCCAAACAGTATTCTTAAAGCTCCTGTTTATTATGATAGTGTCGCTATATACGTTCCGGCTTGCTTGGTTGCTGATCGCTAATGCTGTATCCAACAGGGAGTCCTGCCGTTCCCTGATAAAAAAGCGGTACGCAAATACCGCAAAGGAAGTACCCAACACAATGAAGCTTAGCAATAGCAGCAGCGCTGTTACCAGAAACGTTCTAAAAAATGTACTTCTCATACTTATTTCACACCAATATTCGCGGTAGGGTTTATTCGTAGAAGAGTTTTATTCTTTCAGTAGTTCAAACTTATAACCGACACCCCATACGGTTTTCAGAGACCACTTACTACTTGCTCCCTCTAGTTTCTCCCTTAACCGCTTTATATGGACATCAACAGTCCGGCTGTCTCCAAAGTAATCGAAACCCCATACCTCATCTAACAGCTGGTCACGTGTATATACTCTGTTGGGGGATGATGCCAGAAAAAATAGGAGCTCCAGCTCTTTCGGCGGGGTATCGACCCTCTTCCCACACACCTTAAGCTCAAAGGCCTCCATGTTTATCTCAAGATTATCAAATATCAACTGTCTAACTTCGCTCTTTTCGCTTGCAACCCTTCTCATTACAGCATGGACCCTCGCAATAACCTCCTTCATTTCGAAGGGCTTTACGATATAGTCATCAGCGCCCATTTGAAGGCCGGATACCTTGTCGGTAGTCTCACCCTTTGCTGTGATCATAATAACAGGGACATTTGACTCAGCTCGGATCTCGCGGAGCACACCCCAGCCGTCAAGCCTGGGGAGCATAACATCTAGCAGGATTATATCTGGAGAGAACTCCTTGAAGAGAGAGAGCGCCTCTTCGCCGTCGCGCGCCGTTGCGGTCTGGAAACCCTCACGCTCCATATACAGACTAAAAAGCTCAGATATGTTTTCGTCGTCCTCTACTATTAGCATTTTTCTTGACATAGACACACCCCTTTTCTCTCATCTTTCCTTTTTTCGTCCTTGCCAGTTCTATTATTATTATAATAACAATGCAAAATAAATACAATGGACAATTTGTTAACACATTGACAGGGAACACAAGCATTTCTGTGAAGACAGCAATGTAAAATGTTGTCTTGAAAATATTAATATGTTATTGTTATATATAGAAATTGCAAGGGGGAATAACCATGAACGCAATGGAAGACCGCATCTTTACCGCAAGAAAAATTACTCCAAACACCTATGTTATTACCGGGACGGGCTGTGATAGTTACCTTTTGCTAGGGGACGAGAGCGCAATATTGATTGATTCGGGAATGTCAAAGAGAAACCTCAAGGAGTTTTGCCGGACTTTGACCGACCTGCCCTTTGCTGGGGTGATCAACACCCACGGACACGGCGACCACACCTTGGGAAATGGCTGGTTCAAGAAGGCATTTATGCATCCCTTGGCGGTTGAGGACGCACGGAGAGGCTTTGGAGATCTGACAGGGTACCCCACAGACTATGATATTGAGACGGTGGAGGAGGGCCAAATCTTCAACATCGGAAACCGAGAGCTCGAGATCATCTATATTGGAGCCCACAGCCTCGGTAGCATTGCGATACTGGACCGCACATACCGAATACTCTTTACCGGCGACGAGCTTGATCCCGGCCAGGTACTCTGTAACATGAATGGAGAAAAGTCTCCCGGCCAGACTATTGAGAACCACCAGCGGAACATGAAAAAGCTCAAAGCGAGATTTGACGAGTACGACATCATTTGCCCCGCACACAACGGCACCCCAATCGATAAGACGTATGTAAACGACTTCATTATCCTCGATCAGATGATAATGGACGGTGTCCCTGGAAGGGAAGACATATCATCTCCGACACTGCCCTTCAAACGTCCGGACGGCGCACTCCGTCAGAATTACAAGTGCGCACATATATGCTATCACCCAAATACGATCTTTGAGGATTGATTCGGAGAAAAGCAAGCTGCCTAAACTTTTGACTTTCTATGCGGTCGGTCGTATAATAGTTGCAAAGTCAACTATTTGCGACCGACTTTTTGTCGCACTGGGAGGAAACACATTGATATCCAAATTCATGAAAAAACACGGTTGGAAGTACATTCCCGGCCTCATTTTTCTAGCAATAAACTCGAGGATCCAAACATTGGCTCCTGCCGCACTTGGTGAGGCTTTTAACATGCTTGAAAGCGGCACAGTACAGAGAGAGTCAATATACCGGCAAGCAGGTCTTATAGTCATGATTGCGGTAGGCATTCTCGTTACGCGTTTTACATGGCGGATGTTTATAGTTATGAATGCCCGGACAATGGAAGTGTATATGAGGGAAGAGCTGTTCAAAAAGCTCCAGCGTTTACCCGTTTCCTTCTATGCCAAGCAGCGCTCCGGAGATCTTATGGCATACGCCATAAACGATGTCGGTGCCGTCAGACTTACATTCGGACCCGTGCTTTCTATGATTACAAACGGTTTGATCATTGGTGGACTTTCAGTGTTTTCGATGGTAAATGATATCGATAGCAGACTAACTGCTTTTGCACTTCTACCCATTCCAATCGCAGTTACAGGCATTGTCCTCATCGGACAACTCGTACGCCGAAAATTCCGAAGAGTCCAGGCGCTTTTTGCCAAGCTTTCGGGCTTTGTTAATGAATCAATCATGGGCATAAAGGTAGTTAAGACATTCGCGAGGGAGGATGAGTGGCTTAATGAGTTCTCAGACATATCAGATGATATGAAAGAGGCTAACATAGACCTATCATATACGAGTTCTATCCTCGGTCCTGCCACAGTGATTCCCTTCGGACTCAGTTTTGCCATCAGTCTGATATACGGCGGTAACCTTGTTGCAAAAGGGCTTATGCCTCTAGGCAACCTTATCGCATTCCAGGGTTATCTGCTGCTTCTGGAGAGGCCGGTCATACAGTTAGGGAGAATCGTAAACATGCTGCAGCGGGGACTAGCATCCTACAGAAGGCTTAATAGCATCTATAAAGAGGAGGAAATTCCCGAAAGCGAAATGATTCCCTACAACAGAGATATTCAAGGTAATATTTCTGCGCAGAATCTAACCTTTACCTATCCTGGAATGACCGCACCTGCGCTTCGGAACATCAGCTTTGATCTTGAGAGGGGAGGGACCCTTGGGATTGCGGGTCCTACTGGCAGTGGAAAGACGACACTTATTAGCCTTATCCTAAAGTTTTATAACACGACTGCGGATAGTCTGTTCATCGACAACGAAGACATAACCAATGTGCCTGCAGTGTCTATTCGGGATGTTACCGGCTATGTACCGCAGGATGGTTTCCTCTTCTCGGGGAGTATATATGATAACATCGCTTTCTACCATCCCGGTGCTGATATGGAACAGGTACGCAATGCTGCCACACTCGCCGGTATCCATGAGGAAATTGAGGCGTTCCCCAATGGGTACGATACACTTGTAGGTGAGCGGGGCACCCACTTGTCCGGAGGACAGAAGCAAAGAATTGCTCTCGCGAGGGCTTTGATTCGGGATCCCGACATAATTATATTGGACGATACGCTTTCGGCTGTCGATAATCTCACCGAACAGACCATAATCTCTCATCTTAACGGTGTTCTTTCGGATAAGACAGCAATAATTATCAGCCACAGACTCTCATCGCTGCAGAGCGCAGATAACATATTGTGGCTCCGAGACGGCGAGATAGTTGAAAGCGGTACTCATGAACAACTGATGGCAATCGGCGGAGAATATGCACAAACATATATCCAACAGTCCAAGGAGGCGAGCGATCATGACTAATAAAGAAAACAAAAAAAGCCGCAATGCTGTATCTCAAGATCCAGCACAGGGCCGTCAAACTTCGCAGAAAAAGCGCTCTAGCCTGATCCGTCTCGCTCTGTTGATGCGCCCACATTTGGGAAAGCTCCTTCTTGCAATACTCTGTGTAATAGCAGTAAACTCCGCAGAGATACTGAAACCTTTTCTATCAAAGGTCGTTATAGATGACTTCCTGGTTGGAAAAGAGCAACAAAGAGGGCTCTACTCAGTTATTGGTATTGGAGTCATATACTTCGTAGTCGCTGTCATCGGCTCGCTATTATCCATGACACAGGTCAGGCTTGTGACAGTACTTTCGCAAAGCATTCTCAACAAGCTGCGGATAGACACCTTCAAAAAAATTCTTTTCATGCCGATGAGGTCGATCGACCGCCACGGAACCGGTCGCCTAATAACACGCGCTACCAATGATGTAGAAACCATCAACGAGTTTTATTCGGATGTCTTTATCAATCTATTTCGTGATGTTTTTCTGCTTATCGGAATCATAATATCTATGCTCTTAATGGACTTTCGGCTCTCTCTTGTGGCTTTTACCGGAGTTCCTCTTATTGTTATTATCACTTTCTCTCTGAAGCGTGTCATAAAGCGCAACTTCAAAAATATGAAAACGATCATCGGTCAGATAAACGGGTTCTTTGCTGAAAATGTAGCCGGTATGCGTATCGTGCAAGGCTTCAACCGTCAGATGGAAAAACTCAAGGAGTTTCGTGACCTGAACAGTGCCTATTTCCGCACGACAAAGCTTCAGGTGCTCCTAAACTCATTTCTACGTCCCACGATGGAGGTCATCAACAGCGCTGTTATTGCGTTGCTTATCGCTTACGGATACAACCGCATGAGCGGAGGACTTCTGGAGATAGGCGTGCTATATGCCTTTACCGACTATATTAAGCAGTTTTTTAATCCGATAAATGACTTAGCCGAAAAATATACGACCGTCCAATCTGCCCTAGTATCTACCGACAGGATCTATGAGATCCTCGACGATAATGATCTTGAGGAACCTTTTGAGGGTAAAAAGGGCGGAGAAGTAGTAGGTGAATTGGAGTTCAGAAACGTTTGGTTTGCCTACGAGGACGAGAACTGGGTGCTTAAAGATGTCAGCTTCCATGTACCTGCCGGAAAAAAGGCCGCGTTCATCGGGGCTACAGGAGTTGGAAAATCAACCATCATCAGTCTGGTAAGTCGGTATTACAACGTACAGAGAGGGCAGATACTTGTTGACGGTGTGCCGGTTGAAGACTGGAAGCTTCGGGATCTTCGCCGGGGTGTATGCACCGTCTTACAGGATGTGTTTCTATTTACTGGTACGGTTGAAGAAAACATTGACATGTCAGCGGGCCTGACACAGGATGAGATTAAATCGGCACTAGAGAAATCATGTGCAGATGAATTCATAAAAGAAATTGGCGGTTTATCAGCACCAGTAACCGAACAGGGGTTGAACTTCTCCACAGGACAAAGACAGCTATTCTCTTTTGCCCGGGCGATTGCCCACAACCCGTCAATTCTTGTGCTCGATGAGGCTACAGCGCACATTGATACACATACAGAAACTTTGGTTACCCAGTCCCTCGAGAGTATCTCAAAGGGCAGGACATCGATATTCATTGCACATCGCCTCTCAACGATACGTGACTGCGACATCATTTTCGTTCTCCATGACGGAGCTGTTGCCGAACAGGGCACACACGAAGAGCTCCTTGCTGCAAACGGCCTCTACACAGAGCTCATTCGCGCACAGACTACGTAAATACGAAAAACCTTCCCTAAGTCGGGAAGGTTTTTTGGTGGAGGAGGGCGGATTTGAACCACCGAAGTCACTGACAACAGATTTACAGTCTGCCCCCTTTGGCCACTTGGGTACTCCTCCGTATGGAGCTGGTGAACGGACTTGAACCATCAACCTGCTGATTACAAATCAGCTGCTCTGCCGATTGAGCTACACCAGCATGATGAAAAGCTGCCTTCTGTGAAACGGCCATATCATAATACCATATTCATTTTTTTGTGTCAACACTTTATTTTTGCCGAAAAATGGCGCGCAAATTGCAAGTTAAAGTGAAACACTTTACTCTGTCATAATATTATCCGAAAATCTTGTGTTTTTCGCTTCTTTCTGGGGGGCAGTTTGGGGCGGCAGAACGGGCTATGCTTTCTCTATGAAAATCTACTTAGCTCTTCTTTATCAAATGACAAATTTCCACACATCTCTTGGACTTTTGTGCAGGGATATGCATTCTGCTTGTGCAGGGATATGCGTTCTGCAACGATTAAGCTCTAGAAAACCACATCTCTAGAAAACCACGTATTATTCGAGACTTCTAACCTAGTTAAGCCTTACAACTTATTTAGGCCTTACAACCTAGTTATATGCCATAAGATATAATTCGGAATTGTGATGCGAAAATATGCGGTCAGACGCATACTCTGCAAAGAGGGAGACAC
>FZPS01000031.1_pt213 | contig 11536 bp, 7 predicted proteins | sample 1817821 | NCBI WGS metagenome assembly FZPS01 (sample SAMEA104158645, study PRJEB21678) | metagenome | place: Germany | collected 2015-04-21 | reverse complement strand
GTGTCTTTGCGCGTGCCATATTAGCTCCTAAATCTTCAATATTCGGTTCATCTATGTGAACCTGTGTTCAATTAAACTGAACCGAGCTTTTCTGTCAAGACTCTTTTTTCGCTTAAATCGTAGTGCTGGCTTCAGTCGGCTCTAACACCTTATGTGCAAAGCACATACCTTACCCCCCCCATCCGGTAGGCTAACGCCCCAGTTGCCCGTTATCCCATACAAATCCGGTAGGGTAACGCCCTCGTTGCCCGTTATCTCATACAAATCCGGTAGGGTAACGCCCTCGTTGCCCGTTATCTCATACAAATCCGGTAGGGTAACGCCCCCGTTGCCCGATCTTTCAATTCAGCGCACCCCCAAAAAACAATCAACTTGACAGATTAGCAACGATTTATCACCCTGCAAGTAATCAAAACCAACAGGAGCCCACCATGAAAGTTCCCACTTTGGTCACGCCCGAACAGTTTTTATCCCTAAAAAATGATGCCGAAAACGGTAATTTAGATGCCCAGCTTTTTGCCGCTTGGGTCTATGACAACGGCATTGGGGTTCAAGTTGATAAAAAAGAGGCATTTCGTTGGTATCGAATGGCAGCCGAGCAGGGTGATTCAGATGCCCAATACAGCCTCGCTTCGCTATATTATATTGGTGAGGGGGTCGAAACGAACTACCTCGAATCACTACACTGGCTTCACCTTTCAGCAAATCAAGGAAAGGTTGAAGCGCAATTTAATCTCGGTGTAATGTATGGTGCTGGTGAAGTGGTGGAACAAAATCTGAAAGAAGCGGTGCGTTGGATGCGTATGGCAGCCGAACAAGGTCTGGCAGATGCTCAAATTGCGTTTGGCATGATGTATGACGACGGCAAAGGAGTTGAAGAAAATCCGCAAGAAGCCTTAAGGTGGTATCGCTTAGCTGCCAAACAAAAAAATATGTATGCACAAAGTCTGGTTGCAATTATGTATGATCAAGGCAGGGGAGTAAAACAAAACAAAAAAAAGGCAATGAAATGGTATCGTTTAAGCGCAGAGCAGGGAAACTCTTATGCCCAATACCCCCTCGCTACGATACATTATGTCGGCGATGGCATCAAACAAAGCTTTGAACAAGCATATTTCTGGTTCATCCTCGCCGATGAATTCGGACATCCCGATGCTGCAGAATATAAGGAAAAATTGGACAATAAATGTGGTCCAAAGACAAAGGCAAAAGTTTATGCAAAAGTCCAAAAATGGCTGAAAAAGAAAGGATTTCAGCCCAAAATATAGTCTGATTCTATCTCTTTACACAGGCTCTTCAATCGACCGGTCCGCTGGCTTCAGCTGGATTATCATATATGCGCTCAGAGCAGCTTGTAGCCGTAAAAATGACTAAAACACAAAGCAAGATGATCCTTTTCATCAGTCTTCTCCCCTATTTCTTTTTGTGATATAAATGATTGTTTGGATTGTTTTTAGGGGATTGAGAGTTACTGCTACTTGAATCTGTTTTTACAAAGGTTTCCTGTTTTGTCTTAGAGGATACCGGGCCGGTGATTTCAACATCGTCTATCCAAAGGATGAAACAGTCATTGGATACGCAATTGAAACCGATGCGAATATTCTGACCCGCATAAGCTGAAAGGTCGTAGGTATATAATGTCCAATCCAAAGGTACTTCTAAATATTGTCCCGACTGAATAAAGCTGAAGTTTGCCGGCTGAGTACCTGAGGTAGAGACACCGATTTTTAGACGCTCCAAACCATAGTCCATAAATGTCTTTGCCCAAAATTTGAGCGTTCCGCCGCCGGGGATGCTGGGAGTGATCATCCAATCATTATTCGGTGGCGTCCCAGAAGCAAAGCAAGCTGCAAACTTATTTCCACTGTGGGCATCGTGGTCCAAAGCAGGAGTAGTAGCACTGGGATTGAAGATGATATAGCTCATGGCAGCATAATTACCGGGAAATTCTATTCCAGTAAAGCCATAGGTTGTGCTGCCATCCACATCATGCAAGGTCCAAGGAGAGAATGTAGTGGTAAAATCGGGATAGCTTTCAAAATTATCTGCAAAACCTATATCTATACCCGTTATAATATATTGTTTTGCAATCACGTTGCTTGCCGTCCAGCCGCTTTTAAATGCCTTGGCAGTAATTGTTGTAGTAGATTCAACTAAAATCGGAGAGCTATATAATGCAGATGATTCAGTTGGATTAGTGCCGTTTGTGGTATAGCGAATCTGAGCTCCTGCTGTGGCACAACTAATGCTTACACTCTGAGCTGAAGAATAGCTACCACCTCCGGGGCTGAAAGTGGGATTGTAAACCTTCATATTATAGCTTGCGCTGGCTGTATCACTGTCTTGCGAGCCTTGCTTAAAGGCTTTTGCTTTTAGGGTAGTGCTCCCATTAATTGAGATAGCACTGCTATAGATGGTGGAGGAGCTGGTAGGCGTACTGCCATCGGTGGTATAGCGAATGGTGGCACCGGATGTGGCGCAGCCGATACTAACATTCTGAGGTAAATAATAAGTGCCGCCCGCAATACTGAAAAATGGTGTGGCAACGACAGATAACTGGATTGAATAAGAGCTTGTTGCAACGTCAGCATCAGCCCAACCACTTTTAAACGCTATAGCTTTTATCGTCGTATCAGAATTCACTTGAATTGCACTACTATAGAGGGCAGAAGAACTGTTGGGGACGCTACCATCAGTGGTGTAACGGATAGTGGCACCAGATGTAGCACAGTTAACTGTAACACTTTGCGGGGATGAATAAGTGCCCCCAGCAGGGTTAAAAGTCGGTGAAGCAACTTTCAAGTTATAGCTTGCCTCTGAAGCGTCGCTTTCCATCCAGCCGGATTTGAAGGCTTTTGCTTTTATCGTCGTTTTTGAACTCACTTGAATTGCACTACTATATTGAGCTGAAGAACTGTTGGGAACACTGCCGTCAGTAGTATAACGGATGACGTTGCCGGATGTAGCACAGTTAATTGTAACACTTTGCGGGGATGAATAAGTGCCCCCGGCAGGGTAAAAAGTCGGTGAAGCAACTTTCAGGTTATAACTCGCTTCTGAAGTGTCGCTTTCCATCCAGCCGGATTTGAAAGCCTTTGCTTTTAAAGTGGTGCTTTGATTTATTAGAACGGCTCCGCTATAGATTGTTGAAGAATTAGACGGCGTGCTGCCATCAGTTGTGTAACGGATGGTGGCGCCATTTGTCGCACAACTAATAGTGACGTTTTGAGCTGAAGTATAGGTTCCGCCACTTGGGCTAAAAACCGGCTCTGCAACCGTGATAGAAGATTCCGTGCTGTTTTCACCCTGCAGCGACTTGTAGTATGCTTTCACCCTCCAGATTACAATTGAGCCTTCGGAACCATCAAGCGTATGTTCCCAATAGCTAATATTTGTTGGCACCGTAGCAAAGTTCTCTTCCCAGGCAGAACCACCCCTTTTCCTGTCTATCTTGTAACCCTCTTCAAAATGGTTCGTATCATCCCAGCTTAGCTTGATTCTGGAGTCGGTAACGGCCTCAACAATGAGATTTGAGGGAGCAAATAGCTTGTATAAGAAAGAAGACTCTGCGTAACTCTCAGAACTGTATTTCCCCTTGATTGCGAATATCCTATATGAATAACTGTTGCCGAGAATTACGTCGTTGTCTTGCCATTGAGTGGTGTTTGCAGGCAAGGTTTTATAAAGAGTATAATCCTCGCTACCTTTCCTTCTATAGATATGAAAGTTTTCTTCTATCTTGCAGTTGTCCTCCCAAGATAGCTGCAAAACGTTTTCATCCTCCACTCTAATATGCAGATTCGTCGGTGATTTTAGATTCTGCACGATCTCTTGTGGGTCTGTAAGACCGTCCTGTTTCAGATCATTGCAGCTTGTAGCCGCAAAAATAACTAAAATACAAAGCAAGATGTTTCGTTTCATCCGTCTTCTCTCCTATTTCGTTCTCAGATGCAACATAAGTATTTAAATCTATGTTGTCAAGCCCAATATGTCAATATTTTCACTTTACTTGTGGAGATTAATCCACAGCCGCCTATGAACTTATCTCAATCACTTGCGCAGTGCAATTCCTTAACCTAAACAAGAGTTGCCTTGTGTATCTCCGCCACAAATATTCATCATCAGAATCCAAAAGAACTCTCAAATAGCCCAGCGAAAAAGTGTTGATTTACTATTTAATCTTTGCAGCAGAAAACACAACGGGAAACAAACGTGAGGAGCTTAGCTCCCCTTATTCAATAATAAAATCTCCCAATTCAAACACTTCCGCACTTCTCACATCCTTTTCCGGCTGCCAAGTGCGCACCCAGATCAGAGGCTCCTCGATATCTCGTAAATCCACAATCAAGAAGAGATAGCCATCATCGTTATAGGTGGAAGAACGCCATTTCTGATGCATTTGCACGCCAAAAACGAAGTCTTTGACGGGATGCCTCTGCACCTTGAAATCGGCAAATTCAACCCGCACAAACTTATTCTTGATGAAGCAAGACCTAAGGTTGCGAATATACTGACTTTTATTGAGCCGCGAATAGCTCACGTCTTTGTTTGAACTGAGTTTGGAGAGCCCCATATTGTCCGGCAGCGCAGCTCTCTGCTCCAAGACACTCCCCACGATGATCAAGGCATTATCACTGAAAACTTTATCTATATAATTAATATCTTTGCGGTTATAGGCAGTGCGATAGTTCTCCACAAAGTCCATCACGATTTCCAGAAGCTGCTTATCCTGCAAGGTTTGTGCTTGCTCAAAGGTCTTGATATACTTCTCTTTTTCCAAAGCTATCCTAAAATCTACTATGGTATTTGATTTATCGAAAATCATAATCACTTCATCATCGAGGATGTTAGAGGACTTTTTATCATAGATTATGGGGATATTGCGTAGCTCATCGCGCCCATCACTGCGCGAGATCAGAATCTCAAAGATGCGCTGTTCAGGACAATAAAAGCTTTTGTTTTCCCACATTTCGTTCAAGACCCGTTTTGCGCCATCAGAAAGAGGAATATCGTCCAATTTCAGACTACTTTTGCGGAAGAATGCGCGGTTAAATTCCGAGAGCAGAGCACCGGCATTTTGCTGCAGTGCATCCTCGCGTTTGGCGTCGTTTACCCCTCTGAGATTCACATAAGTTTGATGCTTCCCCCAGCAAGGGAAGATCAGAAGAAAGCCAAGCAGAAAGAGTATTAAAAACCTCTTCATCAGTCCTCCTCAATCAGATAAATATATAGTGCCAGTTTGCCTTTGAAACGCTCACCCAGACTGCTCACCAAGCTTTGATCGGAAAGTGCGCGATGTCCCTCTTTTTCCGGTGCCAAACGATCCAAGACATTGCCTGTATCCGGGTCTAATATCACCAGCCAATAGCCTTCGGGATCGTCTTTGCCTTTGAACCAGCCCCAGACCAGATTGCCTTGGCTTTTTTCTGTATCTAAAAAGGCGGTGAGTTCTTGCACCCTTCCAATGTTTTGTAGTTGTTTTCCAAAAGCATTTACAGAATCATTGCTCTTAACTTGGATGGGGACAGGAGCTTCTTTGACGGGCTTTTTAGGAACTTCGTTGACAACTACTTGACGAGTCTCAGTGATTGCTTCTTTGGGAGCTACCGGAACAGTTTGTTGAACAGCCACTTTCTCCGGCTTCTGCACAATAGGCTCGGATGGCTTTTCTATCGCGGGCTTTCCCTTTACGCTGACAATCTTGCTCACTTGAATATCATCATTAACCTGAAGAGTCACATTATAGTTGCCGCTTTGAGCATAATCATGCACTATGTTTAAATCCCGTACATCGCGAACCGTTTTATCCCCAAAATCCCAATGAAGCTTGGCAATGCTAAGACCATTGATCACCGGGGTAAAGGTGCAACGCAAACCTTCGCTTTTATGAACCCAATCCACACTGATCTGCTCAGAAAAATCAAGACACAGCTTGCGACTTTGGTTCATCCGCAAGGCTGTGGCACCATCTTTGAGAGCTTTATCCTGCATAAAGGCTCGCAGATCAGGGCTGATGATGAGTTCAATATCTTGTTTTCTCTTCGAGGGATCGCCCTCATAAAAGATCTTTAGCTCTCCATCCACCATTCTCAGATTTTTAAAGCCAAGTGCCGGCAGCTCAAATTCAAAGCCGCCGGAGAGTCGCGAGTCTTCACAAGTGATTACTATAGGATAGTTTCCCCAAACATCCTTTGTTTCCACTTTTGCACTAAGCGGCAGTCTTTGCATCAAAGATAAGATTTTCTTATGGATTAAAGAGCTGAGGTCCATTCCCTCATGCTGAACATTTTGTCCCAGGTTTTGAGTCATGAGATATGCTCTCAGATAGTCTTCAACCTGAGCGAGCTCGCCTTTCTCCTCGTGTGCTTGAGCACTGCGCAGGATGTTTTGAATGCGTTCAACCTGTTCGTTTTGGATGCGCTGATAGTCTTCCCTGCTGAGATATGCCAAAACGTAACTACGCTTGTTTTCCTTATATTCCAGATAGTGCACGTTGGAAAGATGCTGGGCAGAGCTGAGTCGAACACTTATATCGCTTTGAGAGGCAAGCCGTCCATCTGTCTCACTCTCTTGAAGCTGCATCTCCGCAAAGACGTGAACTCGGATGCGATTGACCAAATCTGCCAAGGCTTGATCTTTCAGCCTTTGACTATCAGCCGGCTTCTTGACATTTTTACTCAAGTCATAAGCTTCGCCCCACCAATATTCATCTCGAGAAGACTTGATGCGCAGCGCTTCCTGCTCAGGTTTGAGCGGGGCGGCTAAGAGCAACAAAGGTAATAGGGAAAGCAGGATTAGGCTTATCTTCTTCATGAACGTGAGTCGAAACGCTGGATACGCTTCACCTCTTTTTCCAGCTTCTTGATTTGAATGAAATTCACCACCCCCCTGGTAAGCCATGCCGTTGCGGCAACCTCGGCAACTGATAAGTATTGGGCAGCCTTATCCCATTTTTGCGTTGCATTTCTCAATCTCTCAACTTCGGAGACGGAAACCGCAGCCTGATAATCCGTATAGTTCTGCTCTGCCAAATACCAAGAAAAGATTGTAGCCCCGCTCAAGGCGGCAAATGTTCCGCTCGAAGCCAACAGTTCGGTCATCGCTTTTTTAGGTTTCTCGCTCTTAAACTTGGGATTGAATTCAAACAGTTGGGTAGCCTCGCTGTTTACCACAATTTCTGTATTTAAATTATGAAAGTTGGACTTCTTTGCCGATACTGTATATGTGCCAGGGAAGAGGTCAATGGTGCTATCGCTCTTGCCCTTAAAGACACGCTTACCGCTTTCCTTTTCCCTAACCTGCAGTTTCACATCATGAAAATCTGATCTTAGGTCCAAATGTGCTCTGAAGGCATTGAAAACAACGGCTTCCTCATGATGCTCGCCACCCAAGAGACGCAACTCTTTGTTATAAGGTGGATACTTATCTCTATCCTTACCTGTAAAAACAACTTTTAGTGATGCCCGCTCATCGGTCATCAAAATCTCTCGCCCTTGCTCTAACAATCGATTTCTTTCTCCATTCAGAAAAGCTTCAACAGGCTGTTCTTTGACGCTAATTTTTAGCCAACGTCTTTGATCTGAATGCTCAAAAGTCTGGGAAAAAACGTCGCCGGGCTCAAGTTTTATCCTTCTTTCCAAAATTGAAAAACCGCTATTTTCGGGTTCTACACGCAAATCATATTCCCCGCTTTCCAATGCCTTATCCTCGCCAATCAGTTCTATGGGAGTCCTGCCCAACAAGCTATTGTTCAAATAAACCGCACTACCTTGAGGATTGCTATTGATAACCACTTCCGCAAATAAGGGTTCCAAATTATAGCGTTTAACTTCTTTATCTCCGGCAAGAAGGCTTATCTTTTCTTCAATTCTCTTATAACGAGCTCGCTCTATCGAGATGTTATATTCACCCGCCTTAAGACCATTTTGCGCACCTTCAAAGCTCAGGGGTGTTTCGCCCTTATCCTTGCCATTGATAAATACCCTCGCCTTGGGTGTGGATGTAAACACAAGTTCGGCAAAGTTCGCTTTCAGATTGAGAGTCTCGTTGCCTTCTTGATCCGGCAAGATTTGCAATTGATAATGAACCTCATCATAGCCTTCGAGGCTAAGGGTAAGCGCATAATTCATCGCAAGATAATCTCTAAAACGATAAGGAGTGCGCTCTCTAAAGCTGGGTAGTCCATCAATTTGAATCAGAGCTCCGCTGGGCACGCTGTCCAAGGTGATACTCCCCTTGCCGGAACCTACCACTCCTATCCGTTCATTGATCACAAAATACTTCCTCTCTTTGGCATTTAGCTCAAAAGCGGCACCTAATTGATTTTCGATGAAGCCATTTGCCTTGACGGTGATGATCTGTCGAACCGGAGTGATAAACACGAGATATTTGTCCTCGCGAGGGAGATGGCGCTGTTCCCGAATACCCGCCATATTGGATTCAAACCGCAAACCCACTATCTGGCTGTGGATGACTAATTGGGCGCAATCGGGGTGGTCCATAACCAGAGCAATACCAGCCGGAGCGGTACTCTCTTTTACCTCAAACTCTTTTAACTGAGCCGAGAGTAAAGCCGTAAATAATAATACAAATGCGGTTAAAAAATACTTGGTTCGCTTCATTTTCTTTCCCTTATCACTTTGAAATACTTCTTAAATATAAAACTCATAAATGGATCGACCTGAATGAAACAAGCTCGCGCGACATCCCTGAAACCATGATGTAAACGCTTATCATACCCTGAAGACAAGGCATGATAATCACATGTTTTTCCCGTCTATTCTCCATTTTACACCTGAGTGCATTGTCTTGTTCTCATTAAATAATGTCAAGCTAAACCTGAACATAATTCTATTTTAATGATATTATTAAGTCAAACTTTCACTGAGCTTCTGATGCTGATAAAAAATAATAGCCACATGATAAACGAACGACTGCTTTCTATATATCTTTGCTTCTTTCATAATATTTTCGACTGCTTGCGGAGGTATTTACCAAAGACCAACTAATGAGTAGCCCTGGCAATCCGAAAGCCAACATTGGAGTATCTTCCAGCCACAGAATCACTACAGTTGCGGCAAGCAACCCGGCAGCCGTTGAGACCGTGGTACCAACAACCGCCACGCGAAACACGATATGACCCGTTTGCAGGACCCTTTGGATTGTTGGAGGGACTACTGCTGTAATATGACGCATCATACCAGTCCCAGCACATTTCCCATACATTTCCACTCATGTCGTATAATCCAAGCCCATTGGCAGCTTTGCCTCCCACGGGATGCACATCGCTATCTGAATTATCATCATACCAAGCCACAGTACCAACTGTATCCGAGCCACTATAGAGATAATCTGGATTGTTTGTAGCACCGCGTGCGGCATACTCCCATTCTGCCTCCGTCGGCAAGCGGTAGCCATTGGCATTCCAATTGCAAATTGCATTATCCCATACTGGGTTTGGGTTGCTTTCATCGGGAACAGTTCCCCAATCTGTAGGATCGGTGGAGCCACTGATACTATACACCGGCATGAGTCCTTCCAGCATACTACGTAAATTACAATACTTTATGGCATCATACCAGTTTGTATTATAAACTGGATAATTGTTGCCCACCCCATAGTAATAAGCCGGGTTGACGCCCATGACAGCCTTATATTCGCCTTGTGTCACTTCATATTTACCAATGTAAAAGGAATTCAGCGTCACGCTGTGAGTGGGAAGCTCATAGCTATACCCTTGACCTCTGGTATCGCCCATAGTGAAAGTACCGCTGGGGACATAAACCATCTCTGTAGGCAAAATAATTGTATAAGAATTTGATGCTGTTTCGCTATATGCCCAACCAGCTTTATATGCCCTCGCTTGTAAGGTCATATTCGCGCTTACTTGGATAGCATCACTATAGATATGGGAAGTATTGTTTGGTATGGTACCATTTGTCGTATAGCGGATTGTTGCTCCAACTGTGGCACAACTTATAGTAACATTCTGGACAGAGGTATAGACCCCACCGGCAGGGCTGAAAACTGGTTTGGCAACCCTAAGGATAGCCTCATTACTATTACCACTATAATGTGTTTTATAATATGCCTTTATTCGCCAAGTTGTATTTGGATCGCTAAGTTGGTCAGCCGGTAACTCCCAGCTTGTGACATTTGCCGGTGCAATGGCAAAGCCTTCTTGCCAAGCATAGCCACTCATCTTTCTGTCTATCTGGAATCCTTCTTCAAAATGATTGTTATCTTCCCAGCTAAACTTGATTTTAGTGTCATTCAGGTCTTTAATCATGAAGTTCGAGGGTGGAATAAGCTTAAATAAAAAAGAAGATTCTGCAGAATCTTTGGAGCGATATTCTTCATTGATTGCGTATATCTTATAAGAATAACTATTTCCATAGCTCACGTCATTATCCTGCCACTGCGTGCTATTTGCCGGCAGAGTTTTATATAAGGCATAGCTTTCAGCGTTCTTCTTCCTATGTATTTGAAAGCTCTCTTCGGCGGTGCACACGTCTTCCCATGTCAATTGCAAAACGTTTTCGTCTGCAACCCTGATCTGCAGATTAACCGGCGGCTTAAGACTCTCCATGATCAAATGAGGCTCTGCGGGATTGTTAAACTCGCGCTCAGAGCAGCTTGTTGCCGTCAATATGACTAAGATACAAAGTAAAAATAAGCTTCGTTTCATCCGCCTTTTCTCCTGTTTTCTCCTTGGGTGCATGATATGTTTTTAGGATTATAATGTCAAGCAATATGTTGCTGAAATAACAAGTTTCGATTTAACGATTTAACGATTTAGCGATTTGACGAGCTGTCACGGCCGGGGTGGGAACGCCCCCGTTGCCACGAGCGACAAGTGCAGTGCTGTTACGGCCGGTGTGGTAAGGTCCTCGTTGCCACGAACGACAGTAATCCTTATTAAATAGAACGCCGATTTAACGGATTGGACGAGCTGTCGCGGCCGGGGTGGGAACGCCCCCGTTGCCACGAGCGACAGTAATCCTTATTAAATAGAACGCCGATTTAACGGATTGAACTGATTTGCACGGCATGAAAGAATAGAAAGCTCCGCTTTCTCGGTTAACGAGGGCGTTAACCTACCAATTCAATTGTGCGCTGATGCGGCCGGGGTGGGAAGGTCCTCGTTGCCACGAGCATCAGCAAGTAGGATTTGGGGCGTTACCCGACCAGGAATGGAAGTTGTCGCTCTTGGCAACGAGGACGTTCCCAAACCGGCAGCGACAGGGTTGCCCGACCAGATAGAAAACTGTGTTTTCTTAGGCAAGAGGATTTTGCCTACCAAAATGAAGAAAGCTCCGCTTTCTCGGTTAACGAGGGCGTTAACCTACCAATTTAAGAGACAATAGCCATTGATGAGCGAACGACTGTCATTTAACATCTTAGTGTCTTTCAAAATAATTTCGACCGCCTGCGGCGGTATTTGCCAAAGGCCAAAATGCCAAAATGCCAAAAACCAATTAGTTTATAGCCCTGACAACCCGAAAGCCAAAAGTGCTGTACCTAATAGTAGGAGTAC
>FZPS01000151.1_pt273 | contig 11537 bp, 21 predicted proteins | sample 1817821 | NCBI WGS metagenome assembly FZPS01 (sample SAMEA104158645, study PRJEB21678) | metagenome | place: Germany | collected 2015-04-21 | reverse complement strand
GGGATCAAGGTCGATCGGGATATCGACATCGCTGTCCGCCCGGGCCTCGTTCCGTGCCACGGAACCGAAGACCCGGACGTTCTTTGCTCCCCTTCGGTATGCAAGGGAGAGGATCTCGTCCCGTTTCTGGATGAGGAGAGTAGAGATGTCGGTCTCCGGGTCCATGTTATGTAATACTTACATTGGCAGCGGCTTTATAAATGTTATCCTAAGGCTGAGTAAATTGCTCTCTTTATACCCGCTTTGCCATGGCGACACGGGGTGGCCGGGGCGGATGCCGGGGCCCCCGGTGCATATGGAGATACTGGAAACAGGAGAAGGGGACAATCACGGACAAAACCCAGACCAAGAGAGGTGTGTAAAATCTGCATTCACCGGACAAAACTTCCAGATCTCCGGGAATTCATCCCCGATCCTGATAGCAGCATCCGGACAATTGCAGACAGTCGATGTGGCGACCACATGCTGAGGTGGCGTGGGACTGCCTTCAGGTCGGGACGACAACCCGCCACGAGCATTTCAAAGTGTTCCCGAGGGTCAGGATCGTCGACCTCGTGCCCGGGACAGGCTGAAGACGGGTGGTCCGCCCCCGCTGCGACCCTGATGATGGAACGGTTGCCTGTAGCGGATCAGAAACCCCGGATCGATCGTCGCTCCTGATCAGGCGGGGATGAACCCGGAACCGGGAGTGTTGCCGTAGACCGAGGATGAGGCAGCCGGCACCCCGCAGTCCTTCGCCGCGACGAGGACATCGAGCGTCCCGGTCACGTTTGCCTCGTTCGAAGGGATTTTTCACCGGCCGGGGCACGGAGGAGATGGCCACTAGGTGGAAGATGCCGTCCGCGCCGGGGAAGGAGTCGCACCTTGTGGTACTCCCACTCCGGCCTCCTGGCTCATCGTGTCTCATCGTGTCTCCATCAAGAGGTCAAGGTCGGTGATGCTCCCCTCGCTGAACGTCACCCGGCGAGGAGGTGCTCGATGTTCTCCCGGCGCCCGGTCGCGAGGTTATCGATGATGACGACGTCGTGGTGCTGTGCCAACGTTTCCGCAAGGTTTGAGGCCCGAGCCGGCCCCGCCGGTGACGATGGAGCGCATGAGGAGTTTACGTTGAGTGCCGGTTTAGGGTTTTCTGAATTGAGCCCGGGATATCCGTCTTCCCGGGGTACCGGCCGGGGAGGACGCCTGCTCCTCCCCTCACCCCCCGCCCAACACCCGCACAATCACCGCCCCCACCCCGGCACTCACCGTCGATAACCTCCTCTCCTCCCCGGCCTTCTCCGCCCGCCATCCCTCCAGCGCCCAGATCCGGGCCTCGAACTCCTCGTCCTGCGCCTCCATTCGCTCGAACGCCCGACAGATCCACTTCACGTCCCGGTTCGTCTCGCAAGACCGAGCTCCCGGGTGGTCTTCTCATTGGTCATCCTGGTAACCGTCCTGGAGAATGACAGGATGGAAGAGGGAAAAACTCTGACCGTAAGGGTTATATCGGGGAAGCAGAGGCAAATCCGCGCCCCTATAATGCGCTGAGCGGGAAATCCATGATCAAGGTGTAGAGGTCACTTCGCTGCCTTCCAAAAATTAAATGTGAAACAATGCGCAGAGTTTCTGGTTGACACTCTCTCTGCAGTGTGTATCAAGCTCACCAAGTTCTGCAATAACCAGATCCTTCAAAACAGTAGCGACTTTGTCCAATCTGATCACTGAATCCACCTTTAACCCTGAGGTTTCAAATCCTGGCATATCCTTCCGGACATGGATCTCCGCTTCAGTTGTTTGAGGGCGGGTTTGAGAAGAGATAAACGCGAGAATGAGATCATGTCTCCCCTCATAGAGGACGAGGGCAGGACGAAGCTTTGAAGATGTCAGATCGGTAAAGGGGAATGGAATGAGAACAACCTTTCCTTTCACAGGTACACGACCTTCGCATCATCAAGGGTATAGATGTCTGGCTCATCCTCGAGAAATTTTTGCAGGGAACGCTCAGACAACTTCATCATTCCAATAGTTTCATGCTGGCGCATCAGCTCGTCAAGCATATTCCTTATTTCCGTCACCCCCTCTTTGATAGCCTCAATATCTGATTTCATCGCAACTCCTCCTGATCGGCACCTTCGTTAGTCTAACAGTAATTACTGTTTCCCCACATAAAGATCACTCATAGCTTCCCGGGACCCATGCGATGGGGTGACTGATCCCCGACCTCAATCTGGGGCCTTCTGCCTGTTTTCTGCGTAGAACCAGGAATCCGGCAAAAATTCATATCGGAACCCGCTCACCCTCCCCGATAACGTCAGGCTAATCCCCTCTCCCGCCGACCCTATAATTGTCTTTCATATTCCCGGGAGCATACTGGCAAAAGGAGAGCCAACCATGGCAGACTTCGTGTAGACTGCCGTGAACAAAGCGGCGATCCTGGATCTCACCGTCCCGATCGCCGATGTAACGCCGTTTACCACCGTCATCGAGGACAACCCCTTCGGATGTGTCGGGTAGACCGGCTCCGACGACCAGTCAGTCGCGGCCGTCGTCTGGAATCGCGAGCACTACACCTTGATGGGTGGACTTCATCAACGAGGAGACCTCGAAAAGGGTCAGGACCGTCTCCCTGCAGTTCTCCTCGATCGTCGCCTTCAACCTGCGCCGGCACCATCCCCCGGTCCTCCTTATGCCCGGCAAAGACCACCACCGCATCCGCACCGGCAAGCACCCCCTCGATATCCCGCGACAACCCCGGTGGCGCATCTGGCGACGTCACGGGGTCGACCCAGGGATCGTGTGCCCTGACTTCAGCACCGGCTGCGAGCGCCGCGTCGCGGAACGGCTCCGCCGGCGTGTTCCTTGCATCGTCGGAGTCGTTGATGAACGCCCAGCCGAGCAGGACAATCTTTGAACCTTTCAAACTCTTCCCCACTTCTCGCAGCGCCGACTCCGTCAAATGCACCATATGTCCGGGCATGAAGTCGTTGATGCCGCGGGCGAGGGTGTAAGGAAAGTCCAGTTCCCCACCGAGCACCTGCACCCCCCGCTCCAGGTGGTAGGTATCCTTCGTCAGGCAGTGGCCGCCGACCCCGGCGCCCGGCCAGAGGATCGCCCGGGTGATCCCTTCGCCCTTGAGCGACGCCACCCCGGCCCAGACAAGCGTAGACGTTGATTCCCATTGCCTCAAAGGAGAGGGCGAGCGGGTTCACGGCCGCGATCTGGAGGTCGCGGAAGGTGTTCTCGGCGGTCTTCGTCACCTCGGCCGCGGTCGCCGGTCATCGGGATCACCGTGCCGGTCGTCAGGACCGGTGAGTAGAGCTCCACGGCACGTCTCGTGCTGACCTCATCGATCCCGCCGACGACCCGGTCGTGCTCGCGGATATTGCGGAGCAATCTCCCGACCATCACCCGCTCGGGAGCGTGGGCCAGTGCAAAATCCTTCCCGGCAACGAGCCCGGACTCGGCTTCCAGAATCTCCCGGGCCATGCGCTCGGTCGTGCCCGGGGTGATCGTCGACTCAAGCACCACGAGCGTCCCCGGCGTGAGGTGCCGCCCGACGTTCCGGAGCCCCTCGGTGAGCGGCGTGAAGTCCGGCAGGAGATCCTTCTTGTCCGCGAAAGGCGTCTGGATCGCGAGGGTCACCGCGCCGCACTCCGTGATCTTCGAGAAATCAGGAGTGCAGGAGAACTTTCCGGCGCCCACGACCTTTCCGAGCAGTTCGGGAAGCCCGGGCTCCTCGCCCGGAGGGCGACTCCCCGCGGTTGAGCATCGCGATCTTGTAGCCGGAAGAAGCGGAATCCCGCTGGAAGCCGTAGACGTGTTCGACGTGCGGCACATCCGCAAAGAGCGCCGCCGCCGGGATACCGACGTAGCCCATCCCGATGACGCCGATCTGCCGGATCGGGCCGTGTTCCTTGATATGTGTTGCGAGGTTCTCGGCCAGTATATACCTCCGGTCTGTACCCAGGGCTCATATTCTGCGATGATCGCGGCGACCTCCCGGCGGCACGTCCGTCACCGAACCGGACGGAGTGTCGCCGGCTTTTCCGCGCCTATCCGGTCGGTCTCCGCCGCCGACGAGGACCTTCCAGCCGTCCTCCACCCATCCGGTGTTCTCCCGGAGGGTCACGCACGGCATCTCAAGGATGTAGGCCTCGGTCAGCACCGCCCGCGCGCCGGTTCCGGGCGGTGCCGCCGGACCTGGTGCATCCAGAGGTACTGGGAACGGGAGAGGGCATAGTTTTGGGCATTCTCAAAGAACGCATCAATCAAATCGGCCTGCTCGCGGCTCCAGACCTCGTTTGGAACCTGCCTGACCCAGAGAGCATGTCTCCGGACAAAGGCCAGCCGCTCCTGCCGGTTTTTCTCGCGATCAAACCTCAATTCCATACTGCTCTCCCCGGACCTGCAGGCGCTCCATGAACGATTGCAGGAGGTCGCCATCGAGCGTCTCCCGGAACAACATCCAGAGATAGACCGCATCCTCGATATCCTTGTCGCTTCCGAGATAGAGTTTATAGGGGATCTGCAGCTCGATGGGCGATACGAAGAACCGGATGTCGTCGAACTGTACCCTCTTCGCCCTGGACATCGCATAACGATCGAAGTCGTCTTTCTTGAACTTCATCTCGACGTTCGGGATGATCCTACCTGCCCCGGCGATCCGCACGGCGAGCCTGTCGCAGAGCATTGAGTAGATCTCGCCGATGTCGTCGGAATTCAGGAAATAGAACCCTTGTTCCAGAAGGTCTTTGGAAAATGACATGAATGTATCACGATCCATGTAGTCGACGAAGAGATCGATATCTTCCGTACCCCTGGCCCTTCCAAAAAGGATTGCAACGTACCCGCTGACGATCACGTAGCGGGTATACCGCTCGATGATGTCCGTCACCGAGGCCACAAAACGGTCTAGTGCGGTTATAACCTTTCCATCGATGTGGATGGTACCGTCGGGAGCACTCGCAATCCGCATTCTCTTTCCTCTGGTAGAGTCTTACCGGGCACTATATTAATTGCATGTTCCACGCCTACTTCGGTGTCCATAACGAGATCGTGCGGGACAAGTTGCACTGAAAGTGCAACTGCCTCAGCTCTCCGATCTGGGGCATCATCCGGAACAAGATCCCGGAACTGCGAACTGCGGTCAGGCAGATGCTTGATGAGGAACCCGCCTGACAACTCCCCCCCGATAGGATCCTCCACATAGGCGTGCACCGGCGCCTCGATGGCCTTCCAGAAGTGAACCCTGTTCTTCCCCTCTAGAAGTCGACGACATGTCCATCTAAGAGGCCCTCAAGTTTCCGTAGCACGGTGGTGTGCGAGATACCCAGATCCTTTGTGAGGGTGCGAGCCGCCCTTGAGCAGGAGAGCAACAATCTGGGTGGATACATTTTGTTCCACGTGGAACATAGCTCGATCAATTAGTGAAAAGATCCCGTCACCAGCACAGGATATGCCGAAACCGACCCCATCCGCTGGTTTTTGTGCTGCCTCGCACGTGAGACGGCCAGACCGAAAAAAGTGATGTTATCCCCGCAACGCGTGCCGGTTCTTGTCGCCCCGGCCGATCCCCCGGTAGACAAAGCCTTCGGCGATCCACGCATCCGGGTCCACGACGTTCCGCCCATCGATGACCACCGGGTGCGCACACCCGCACAACCCCTTCACCTGCTCCGGCACCAGCCCCCGGTACTCCTTGTGCCCGGCAAAGACCACCACCGCATCCGCACCCGAGAGCACCCCTTCTAAATCCCGCGACAACCCCGGTGGCGCATCCGGTGACGTCACGGGGTCCACCCAGGGATCGTGTACCCTGACTTCAGCACCGGCAGCGAGCGCCGCGTCGCGGAACGGCTCCGCCGGTGTGTTCCTTGCATCGTCGGAGTCGTTGATGAACGCCCAGCCGAGCAGGGCAATCTTTGAACCTTTCAAACTCTTCCCCACTTCTCGCAGCGCCGACTCCGTCAAATGCACCATATGTCCGGGCATGAAGTCGTTGATGCCGCGGGCGAGGGTGTAGAGGGACTCCCGGCCTTCAGGCCAATCGAGCTCCCCGCTCCAGGTGGTAGGTGTCCTTCGTCAGGCAGTGGCCGCCGACCCCGGCGCCCGGCCAGAGGATCGCCCGGGATATCCCCTCGCCCTCGAGCGACGCCACCCCGGCCCAGATAAGCGTAGACGTTGATTCCCATTGCCTCAAAGGAGAGGGCGAGCGGGTTCACGGCCGCGATCTGGAGGTCGCGGAAGGTGTTCTCGGCGGTCTTCGTCACCTCGGCCGCGGTCGCGGTCATCGGGATGACCGCCCCGGACGTCAGGACCAATCAGCCTGACCTGACAAAGGGAGGACTATATAGTTTGAGCCAGCAGATGATCGGTACACCCGAGATGAGTCCGCCATGACCCGAGTGAAAGAAGAGATCATTAGTGAGCTCGATGACCTCCCGCCTCGAACATACACTGAGGTGCTCGATTTCATCCGGTTCCTCAAATCCCGGTGCCGGAAAGCCGCCCCCGACACTGCCCTCGCGAGCGAGCCTGCGCTCCGGAAAGACTGGCTCCGGCCCGAGGAGGAAGAGGCGTGGAGCAATTTGTAAAGGGAGATGTCGTCGTTGTACCGTTTCCATTCTCCGATCTCTCGACAGTGAAACGTCGGCCGGCTCTTGCTGTCGCGGCGCTTGGCGGGGACGATGTCATCCTCTGCCAGATCACAAGCCCGCAAATCCGGGACCGCTATGCCGTCGGTATCGCCGACACGGATTTTGTGGAGGGAACGCTCCGCAAACCAAGCAACATCCGGCCAAACCGGCTCTTCTCTGCCAGTACCGATCTAATCCTCTACCGGGCCGGCCGTCTCAACAAACGGGCCGTTACGTCGGTCATCGATCGGATCATCGAGATCCTGCAGGCGGAGTAACCTCCTGCCCCGGCTTTCTACCCGGATCTGGAGTCCTTCTCATTGGTAGTTGGCTACTCGCCTGTGCCACCTCAGTTTGCGGCTTCTCTTCCTTCATTTTCAGCCCGTGCACGCCCCTCCTTCACTATCCCTTCTTCTCCAGCCGTCACTGGTATATCTTCTGCGGAGGGGATCGACGTCCACCGGGCCCAGAATCCCCACTGCATCTTCAGTGACGATTGGGGACGGGGACAACCCCAGAGCCGGGGGTGTCGCCGTAGACCGAGGAAGCGCCAACCACGGCGGGCACCCCGCAATCCTTCGCCGCGACGTCGAGCGGTCTCTTCACCGACCGGGGCACGGATGGCCGCCGAAGATGCCGGCCGCACCGGGGAAGGCCTCTCGTAATAGGTCAAGGTCGGTGATACTCCCCTCGATGAACTCCACCCGGGGGTGGTCGATGAGGTGCTCGACGTTCTCTCGCCGGCCGGTGGCGAGGTTATCGATGATGACGACGTCGTGGTTTTGCGATAAGGTGTCCGCAAGGTTTGAGCCAACGATCCCCCCGGCCCCTATCATACACGAGCTCCCGGGCGGTTTTTCCTTCGGTCATCCAGGTAACCTTCCCGGAGTGCAATAGGATGCCGAAGAGAAAAAGCCTGACCGTAAGGACTATATGCAGAAATCTCGGTGAAAAACGCTTGTCAGGCCGCGACCGGCGGCAATACTCTGCCGCCGGTCTAGGAGTTACCATACCTCCTCGGCGGGTCTGCCGGCCTCACCCAGTGAGTTCGACCTCGCCTGCCGCGAGGGGCCGGCAGCAGAGCCTGCCGCTGTGGACATCTTTCATCACGGCATCGATCTTTTGAGAAACTTCCGCGCTGTAGTATGCCTCGCCGCACCGGTCGCAGACGAGTGCCGGGACATCCCTGATGACGATGATCTCATCCCCTACTCGCGCCATGAACTCGGTCTTTCCTTCCTGCAGGGTTCCTTTACAGAACGTGCACCTCTCTGGGATCATTTCTTTTTCCTCCTTGTTCGCACAATCGATCCAATGCTCATCATCCGGCATGTAGGCAGTGATGACCCGGAGATGATCGCCGCAGATCCCGAGTACTACATGATACACGTGATCACTATAGAGCCAAGCACGAGTAGTGAGGGACAAGGTTCATCATCGGAATACACCTCGATGATTTCTCCAACCCTAAGCGCCGAGAGGAGGTCATCGGTGGAGATATTTCCCTCAAACATCCTGACCCGGGCATGGTGCGAGATGATGACTGAATCCCGGTTTACCAACTCGACGATCTCTTCTTAACTATGATCCACGCTACCTCTTTCCTTATGGATCTCCTCTATCTCACGCACACTAAAACCTTCCTGGCCGATATTATCATGAAGCACGCCTCTCCTGGCCCATACAGCCCATATCTCGTATGTAGCATCCCGCCTGTGGGATCTTCCCCGAAATAGCCCGATCGATACCCCCCCTGCGCCCATCCTATAGGCGCGCAGGTCACGGAAGATGCTTCTATTCAAGGGCATATTCAACTACGCCCTGCCCTCGGCCGGCCGGCATCCCGACGAGATCAAGGAAAAGATCGCCGCGCCGCTCTCATCGTCTGCCTCGACGACGCAGACGAACTCCTCCCGGCCGGCGCCTACAACCTCCTCCTCTACCAGATCCTCCGGCTCTACGAGACGTGGGATGTGCGAAAACCAGAATGCTGGAACTGATCCCCGGATACAGATATCCCGGTGTGAAAATCCCAATCAGGCCGCATATAGTCCCCCCCTGGGTGACATCTCCGGCTGCAACATGCTGGAAAGAGGTGTAAAGCGAGGGACCATGCCGCAAGAGCCCCTCCCCGGCATCCTCGACCATCGGGAGTTCACTATATTGAACGATCATTCAATGTATTGTATGTTTCAGAAGTTCGAGGCGCCCGTCGGGTTCCGGGTCCTCACCCATCCTGCAGGCGAGATCCACGTCAACAAACTCGCCCGGGAGATCGGGGTCAGCCTCAAAAATCGAAGATATCCCGGTTCAGTCAACAAAGAAGAGTGTTCTCGCGCCGGGTGCCTTCTTCATCGCAGCCCGTAAATATGTCGACGGTGATCGATTGCAATCAGATATACCGTTCTCTCCCTTTCGTCGGGGAGAAATATCAGTCGGTAGCGTTTTGCAATTCGGGTTGCTTTCTTTCCGTGCAATGCACCTGAAAGCCAGCCCCCGGTATTGAGAGGATCCTGTTTTAGACGCTGAAGTTTCTTACCGAGTTCGTTGTCGTCCATTCCATCAGGGTAGCTCACTGAGAAGGTCATCTATTGAAGAGATCTCACGGTATCGTCCGGCAACGATATCGTCTTCGCTCTTCTGGATCGTTGCCATCGCCTCCGGATCACTCAAGATCTCGATGGTGTCAAGGAGAGCATCGAGATCTTCTCGCCGGACCATCGTCTCCTGGATCTTTTTGATCTCGATATAGAGCTCATCGATGGTGACAGTCTGAGTCATGGATAGTAGTCGTCATCAGCAAAAATAAATATACTTCGATGGAATCTGGGAAATTGTTGCGGGGTAAATTCCTGGGTAATGCTCTTGTATATTACTGAAAATTGATTTAGAGCACTGCCCCGGCGCTGGCACCTCCTCCAGCGTGCTGGTCGAGATACTGCCGGCCACCCCACCCCGCCGACGATTTCCCCCGGACCTCTGCGCAGACGATCGAGAACCGCCCCAGCGCCCGGGGAGTCGGTCATCGAACACCTCACTTCGCATCTACGTCCCGGTTCGTCGCGACCGTTACCGGCACGAGACATGATCAGCATTATTCTTAGAGGTGAACTACCCCGCGCTCGCGGACGGGGACTTCCCGCTCCGCCCCCTTCACCCCCGAAAGATAAAGTCACAACGTCAGGTGTAACATATCTGTAACAATCAATCGCAAACGATGGCTCTCATGCACAAGCCCCACGCAGAGCCAGGCCTCAAGGTGAAGCACTGTCAACGTCGGTATAAGATTCCCCACTTTCGTCGGTATAAGATTCCCCACTTTCGTCGGTATAAGATTCCCCACTTTCGTCGGTATAAGATTCCCCACTTTCGTCGGTATAAGATTCCCCACTCCGGTACCATTGAGTACCCGGTTGAAGACGAATGCTCGACGAGGAGGATTATTTCATGCTCAAGGATCTCGTTCGTGAACAGGAACAAGCAACAGACCGGGCTAACATCAGTGCGCTCTCCCGAGAGACCGGCTTCGATCGCAAGACCGTGAGGAACTACCTCGCTCGTGATCGCCCGCCCATAGCACCCTGTACCCGCATCAAACCCAGCAAGCTGGACCCCTACAAGCCGTATACCCTCAAGAAGTTGGAGAGTTATCCCTGATTGAGTCGCGTCCGCCTCCTTGAAGAAATTCGCGAACAAGGATACTCCGGAGGTGCAACCATCCTCGGAGACTACCTCCGCCAGGTCCGTCCGACCATTCCGATCCTCCCCGAGCTCCGGTATGAGACCAACCCCGGTGAGATGGCGCAATGCGACTGATCAGCGTGCCCCTGCTCCGGCGCGAAGAGCACCGGAAGCCCGGCGAGGTGCGTATCTGGAGAAACTATTTATGTTTGCCATACAGAGTGAGATTGAATGAAACGGTTTGTGGCCACTGCACGGGGGCGTGTCCAGCGGGTCGGCTATCGGGAGTATGTGTACAACGAGACGTTTGAACGGGATATCTCGGGATACGTGATGAATCTCAAGAACGATGAGGTCGAGATCGTTGCAGAGGGGAGCGAAGAGGATCTCCGGGATCTCATCGGCAAGATAAACATCATACAAAGACCGATTGCCGTCAAATCGTTCACCGTCAGATGGGAAAGAGCAACGGGAGAGTACACTGGTTTCGAGATCATCCGGGGAGACATCCAGGAGGAGACATTTGAGCGGATGGATTACGCCGGGAATATACTGCACAGCATGGATATGAAATTAGATCAGAGCCTCCAGTTACAGCGCACGATGCTGGACAAACAGGACCAGATGCTGGACAAACAGGACCAGATGCTAGACAAACAGGACCAGATGCTAGACAAACAGGACCAGATGCTGGACAAACAAGACCAGACCCTCCAGATCTCGCGAGAGATGAAAGAAGAGATTGTCGGGCTTCGAAGTGACACCAAGAAGCACCTTGATGACGAATTTGCAGAGATGAGAAAGGAGCTCGTCTCCATCAAGGAGGCGCTCGTCCGGGCAGGCATCCAGGTCTGATCACGGCGAGCTGCATCATCATTCAAAGACTGATACGGGTGAGCACCATACCAACCAGCATAGGCACGGTCGGAATGGCAGGGCACACATTGACCAGGACGGTACATGAGACCATCGTCGCGATACTCACCAAAAACGGTGCCGAACGGATCGCGATCTTTGGCTCGTATACACGGGGAAATGCCGGTCCGACTAGTGATATCGATATCCTGGTCAGGTTCGCCCGCAAAAAAAGCCTCTTTTTCGCTCATCCGCATCGAGGATGAACTCGCCCGAGCTCTGGGCACGAAGGTGGACCTCGTCACCGAGACCGCCGTGTCCCCTCAACCTTTGCCGATGCAATATACCGTGATGATCTATGACGCCCCGCGTATCTCCATCACATCC
>FZPS01000155.1_pt137 | contig 11538 bp, 7 predicted proteins | sample 1817821 | NCBI WGS metagenome assembly FZPS01 (sample SAMEA104158645, study PRJEB21678) | metagenome | place: Germany | collected 2015-04-21 | reverse complement strand
TAATTGTTTATCCTTAATAGTAGCCATTTCTCAACTCCTGAAAATAATCTTTTGCCTCTAAAGTTTTGATTTGCCCATTGATCAACAATAAGACTTGATCATATTTTTCACTGATTCCCGGAAAGTCACGATGTGAGATTGAAATGACGGTTTGCGGCAAATTAAGCAAAGTAGATTCGATCAATGCTCCGGTTTCCGGATCTAAACTGGAAGTCGGCTCATCAGCAAGAATAACTTTGCTGTCTTTATAGAGTGTTCGGGCAATCGAAATCCTTTGACGTTCTCCGCCGGATAAATTTTTACCGTTTTCTTCAAGTTGAGTATCTAAACCCTGAGGTAGCTTTTGAATTAATTGTTCAAGCCCTGATTTATGGATTACGCTTTTTAGTTTCGCAGCTTCTTTGTCTTGATACAAAGTAATATTATTTAACAAAGTATCTTCAAACAGAAATACATCCTGTTCTAATTCAGCCACAGCTGAGAGGATTGAATCAGGTTCAAGCTCACTTAAATGAATTTGATCCAATAATATTTCACCTTGATAGTCACTAATTAATCCGGACAAAATATTGATCAATGTGGTTTTGCCGGAGCCTGAAATACCTCGCAATAGATATTTTTTCCCTGGCTCTAAAGTAAAATAAACATTATCTAAAAGCAATTGTTCATCAGGATAAGCAAAACTTAAATTTTTGACTTCCAATTGCTGCTTGAATTCAAACTTGCGGGAATCCTCATCCGTCACCGCTTCAGCCAATGCAGCTTTTTGATCTTCAGACAATAGAATTAAATTATCATATAACTTTAAGGATGCTTGAAATGAGTTGTAATGTGGCATAAACATTGCAACACTGAAAATGGATGTATTGAGCAACAAAAACTGAATGATTGAAGTCTCAACAGTTTTGCCTTGGCTTGCCAAATTAAAGCTAATATAAAGAAATGCCAACATTAATACAACATTGCCGATTGTCCACAACATTTCTTCCTGTAGGTTTTTGTAAAAACGGAAATGTCCTTTGGACTTTTCCAATTGTTCAACATTTTTTCTTGCCTGATCATAAAACTTTTTTTCTACACGATTTAACTTGAGTATCTCTAAACCTTGAAAAATATTGCTAATTCTATTTTGAAAAATGCTACTTTGATTAGAAACCGCCATTTGCAATTTGACAGTCTTATTCTGAAAAAATTTACCGATCAGAGCCAGACCGAGTGAAGTGATTAAGCCAATCAATCCAAAACGCCAATCCAAGACAAACAGTATAGATAAACCGAGAATATATCTGCCGGCTTGATAAATCATATTGAGCAATGAAAGAAAGAATTCATTTTCAAACAGATTAATATCGTTCACCAATCCGGACAGATGCTTATCTCTTGATTCTTGGGCAAACATCTGAGGTGAAAGCAACATAATTTTACGAAAAGCAAGCTTTCTTACATCGAGCAAGATATCTCGCATATAACCGATGCGTAAAAATCTTGAAACTATATGCAAGACTGCAGGTAACAAGAAAAGAATCATCACAACGATGATTCTTTGTTTAATCTCAGCAGCAGCTTGCAAAGAAAAAATTCCAACTCCGGCTGATGTAGCAAGGTAGACTGCTAAACTGCTGATAGCTGTAATAAAGCAACCTAAGAAATAACTGAATAAGCCTTTTTTTCTGGAGGCTAACAATTCTCTTAAGCTTGGTTGGACATTATTCAGATCCGTTTTCATTTTTGTCATTAATCTAGTATAACTATTCTAATTTATTATTCAGCATTTAATATCTTATATTATTATTAAACTTTAGCAATGTAATAAAAGATACAATCTGAAGAAACTGTGACAGTAATCTTCAGCTGAGTTAGAATTGTATTATGAGAAAAGAATTACCAGAAATAAATATTGCCGGTCATGTAGGCGGCAATCAAAAATGGTTACTAGGTGATCCGTTCATGTATTTGGGAGGATGTGCAGCTATTGTTGCTTGCGACCTCTCGATTTATTTTGCCGAGCATTTTGGCTTGAACAAATTATATCCATTTGATTTAACTCAGATCAGTAAGCCTAACTACAAAAAGTTTACTAAAATAATGAAACCCTATCTACACCCCAGAATTGAAGGTGTCAGCGAGCTGTATTTATTTACGGACGGCTTTCAGCAATATTTAAATAATAGAGACGAGTCGAGACTGAAAATGTATAGTTTGTCTGCAGATGAATCTTTCACAGCTCTAACCCAAGCTATCATCGATCAAATTAAGGCAAATATGCCTGTTCCTTTTCTCCTGCTACAACATAAAGATAAATCACTAGATGACTATTCCTGGCATTGGTTCTGGATCTCCGGCTATGTGAAAACTGAAACAGATCTCAATGTAAAAGTAATCTCTTACGGGAAAGCTGTCTGGTTCTCATTCCATAGACTCTGGGATAGCGGCTACACCCGTAAAGGCGGAATGATTTTGTTTGAGTTGGATAATACGATATAATCGTATTTGATGTGGGTTGTTTTTTCGATTAATGGATATAATTACTGTCTTTTTATAATTCACTTTTATTAAGTTAGAAAATAGATCTATGTATAAGATTATGATGGAAATATTGGAAAAAACCGATGAAGACATTAAAAAAAGTAAAGAGTATTTTAAATTGTTTTCAAAACACATCGTTTTAGCAAGTCCAGACTACCTATATAACCAACCTTATCTTGAAATACATTTTAATAAGTTTATAGATGCAATAAATCAAGCACGACTTCATTATGATAAATTTTATAGTCTTATTAATAGAATTCTAAGCGATCCCAGATTTGAGCACTCTAACACAGGTAAGAATTTTTACTATTTCTCTTTTAATGATTTTTTTATAACAGAAAAAGACAAAAGGTTTTTCATCTCAGTTTGTGAAAATTTTTCTTTATTGGATCTTGTATCCATTTCTGATAGTTACCTGACTTTGATATGTCAAATTAATGGAGAAAGCAAACTATTTCGATATGAAAATCTTGATGATCCTACTGATGAAAAAGATGAGCTGGTAGATAAAATTTATCAGGATTTAGAAAGGATATTTGGATCTAAAATATGACTTCACAAACAACAAGCAATAAATTACAAAACAGATTATTAAGAGAAGATAATATTTTTTTAGCAATAAGTTCGCTTAATTCATATGTCCAAGAAACTAAATTGTTAAGTAAAGAGGATCAAGAGCTATTAATAAGATTACGAGACATTTTTAATGAAGATCTTATTAACCAAACCATAAAAGATGTAAAAGAACAACTTGTTAAAATCAAAGATGAACCGGATTTTTTGTTTAAAATAAGTGTGTACTTTAAGCCGAAAAAGAAGACTAATGACAATATAGAATTTAGACCTATTCATACAGCTAAATTGATAGATCAAATTGCAATGGTTTCAATGTTGCAATTATTGGTTTACGACATTGACAATACAGGTAAACTAATACCTTCTGAATTAAGTCGCCTAATACCTTCTACTTTTTATGGGAACAGAATATCTTACGATGGTAAACGCTTGTTCAAGCCGTGGCAAAGTCAATATCAAAAGTATTCAAGCAATGCCAATAACATGTTGTATGAATATAGTAATAACATGCAATATAAATATGAGGTAAGCTTAGATCTAGAGAACTTTTTCCCTTCAATTAATCCTCGATTATTGTTTGAACATATATTTTCATTCTTACCTTTAAAATATAGCAATGATGAAACTGAGCTTATGAAAACAATTCTTTGCAAGTTGTTATATTTTGAGATAAACAGTCTAAATAAAACAGAATACGAGTGGTACCTACAAAGCGGTAAACTAAACAATACAGTAAGCACAACTGTCGATAAAATTCATAATATAGGTTTGCCTCAAGGACTTCCTCATTCCTATTTTTTTGCCAATTTATATATGCTGTTGATTAAGGAAGCTTATGAAGAAGCTTTTGGAGGAGAGGCTGTATATTATGTTGATGATTCTGTGATTTTTACTAACAAAATAGAAGAGAAAGATAGTCATGGAGATTTTGAAAATAAAATAAAAAAATTGAATTCAGATCTGAATGATAAAGAGCAGAGACTATTAGAAAAAGTTAGACAAAGAGAACCTAATGATCCATCAAAAATTTTCTATCAATATGATGATTCCTCTTTTTCAGTTAAAGTTCATGAACCGGGAGATAGTTCTAAAAGTTTTTTTACGTCAATCCAAGAGAGCAAGAAGAGATCTGGTGAAATGTATCTGCAAAAAATCAGCAGGGAAACCTCCAAAACCAGTTTTGATATGTATACTATTTTTTCTGATTCAGACGTTAGAGTCACAAAAAGCAGAATAACTGCTTTATTTAAGGCAATCAATGAAGAAATTGATCATATAGATTCAAAAATCAAACAAAATGATAATGATTCAAGTCTAGAAGTTAGAAACTATTTAGAGAAATTATTAAGATATAAAAAATACTTTAAATATAGGATGATGCTTCTTAATTATATAGAAAAAGATAATATAGAGGACTTAATTAAGGAAATTACGACTGAATTAAAAAAGTGTAATAAAAAGGAAACTATTGATGAATTAAAAAAGTGTAATGAGAATGAAATTACTGATGAATCAACAAATTGTAATAAGAATGATAATATAGATGATTTTTTCAAAAAATATAATGATGACATACTTGCTGTGTCCATTTCATTCATTTTTGAAAGAATACAAGATAGAGTGGATGATCCTAAATTAAATATTAAGTTGAAAGAATTAAAAGAAGAATTACGTAGTTTAATTTATAAAATACACAATATTTCTAATGTTAATAGTTCTTCAAAAACAGATGTTTCACAAGTAGTAGAAGAAGATGTAGATAAATCCAAAAGGAATTTAAAGTATTCATATTTAATGAAAGTTTTTTCGGAGTATTTAGCTCAAGATGATGAAGCATTTGGTCTAAAATACAAAATGAGTATTTCAAAATATGATACGTTGTTCCAAAAAATAAAAACAAAATATTTTTATGTTAAAAGCTTGTCCACAAAGAAGACATTTATTAGATTTCAAGATGATCTGGAACAATATTTAAACGAAGATAAAGATAAGGGCAAGAACAAAGGTCATCTTTTTGCTAGTTTAGGTTTAAACTTAATTTATGAATGGAGTTATTTTATACGTTCAAACAATGATGAAATGGAACGTTTAATCCTCAATGCTCTTTTCTCTTATATATTCTCATATAATCTTGATGATAGTTTTACTTTTGCTAAATGTAGCAGGTTATTAATTTCTTACGCAGAGATCAGAATATTGGCATTATTGAGAAATAAGCAGTTTAATCTTAAAAATTTTTTAAATAAGTATAAAAACATGATTTCTGAAAACTACATAGTTGATATCGATTATAGCCTATTACAAGTTATGGAACATTTTAATACATTCATTAAAAATCCAAAAAAAATTGATAATTTAATTCTAATCCATAAATATTGTTATGATACATGGAAAAACGGATCAAAGTATCTCCATTTTTACACATTACATAATCAAGAACATGCTGTTTCATTAATTCATAGTTCTATTGAAATATTGCATTCGATTTCTTATTTCCAGATAAAGCCTATTGACTATTATGTACTATTTGCAGCTTGCTATCTTCATGATATTTCAATGGTTACTTTACCTGAAATAAATAAATTTGCGATGGAAGAATCAAATGGAGTAAATAATATTGTGGACAGGTTTTGCAATTCAATTTCTGATAGTAATAAGCCTAATAGGGTGGATTTAAAAATGCAATTAGTTAAATTATATGAAGATATGGATGAATACTATGAAAGTATCGTCAGAGACGAACATGCTCAAAACAGTGCTAGTGAAATTCGCAAACATTCTGAATTAGACTTTTTAGATGAAACTATGCGAGATCTTATAGCAGACGTTTCCGAGGCACATGGTTTTGATACAAATGATGTATATAATGTACGTTCTCGTGGAAAGGATACTTTAACAAATGAAAAGTTTATTAAAATACTCCTGAGATTAAGTGATCTGTTAGATATTAGTCGATATAGGATTTCAAACGTTGTTTTGTATCATAATTTAAAGAACTTAAATGAGGTCTCTCGATTTCACTGGATATCACACTTAATTACGAAAGGATATCGATTAGAAACGGTGTATAAGTCAGAGTCTGATGGAAATTCCGGAGACATATCTGAAAATTCGCATAGTCATATAGCTAATAAGGCTATAATCGAGAAATTGATCATAAATGTTGAAGTTCTGATGTCTCAAACTACTGAAATAGAGAATTCTCCAAACTGTAAAAATGTTTCTGGTGTTATTTCAAATAAAGATGAAGATTTAAAAATTAAAATATTATTTAATCAAGAAAAGTGTGGAGAAAAATGTAGTTTCTTATGTAGATGGTTCATGAAGAAAAATGAATATTTAATAAATGAATTAGTATCATTGAAAAATTATTTAAATATGCTAGATGACAATTTTTTTCAATGTGAAATTGAAGTACATGTAGATGTAGTTCAAGACACTAACATTTCCAATGAAGTTTTTGATTATTTAAGAGACTTTATAGAGAAGTAAAGCTTATAGCTTGTCTGCAGATGAACCCTTCACAACCCTAACCCAAGCCCTCATCGATCAAATTAAGGCAAATATGCCGGTTCCTTTTCTGCTGCTACAGCATAAAGATAAATCACTCGATGACTATTCCTGGCATTGGTTCTGGATCTCCGGCTATGAAAAAACGGAAACAGATCTCAATGTAAAAGTAATATCTTATGGAAAAGCCGTCTGGTTCTCATTCCATAGACTCTGGGATAGCGGTTACACCCGTAAAGGTGGAATGATTTTGTTTGAGTTGGAATAAATGGTTATTGATAGCAGAAAACTACCAAATCGACACAAAAATTTTATTATTATGTTAAGCTGATAAAAATATTGATCTTATAATAATTAGCATGTAGGTGAAAAGTGAAAAAACAAAAAGTTCTTGTTTTGCTAACAGAGTCATTCCCTTTCGATCGTAAAGAGAATTTCTTGGAATCTGAAATAAATTTTATCAATGGTTTTGATCAGGTATTAATTTTTTCTTGTTCAGTTGTTGATGTTAATTATCAAAGAGAATTAGACGACCCTAAGATCAAGATCTTTCCTTTTTTATTTTTGCAATCTGAAAGTAATATTCATAAATTTTTTAGATATTTAAATAGTCTCTTTCAAATTCCATTTTGGCAAGAGTTGAGACATATGCAAAAATTAAATAGATTAAATTTGAACATTTTTAAAACATCATTAGATTTTGTTTCCTTTAGCGAACAAAGAGTGAAAAAAATCAGTAAGATAATAAAAAATAACGTTCCACCAAATTCAGAAATAGTATTTTATTCATATTGGCTCTATTATCATGCATATATTGGAACAAGACTAAAACAAAAATTTGTTAAGAGCAAAGCAATTTCGAGAGCACATCGCTTTGATGTGCACGAAGAACATCGGCCTGATTCTTATCTGCCAATGAGAAGCTATATTTTTGAAAATCTCGATGCAGTTTATAGTATTTCTGATTATACGAAGCATTATTTAGAACGCAATTATTTTACAGGTAAGGATAATTTTAAGGTTTCAAAACTAGGTACAATAGATTACGGCATTTGCACAGTTAATATCAATAGAAAGCCTCTTAAGCTGGTTTCTTGTTCATCATTAATACCTCTAAAAAGGGTTCATAAGATTATAGAAGCACTCAAAATAATTCAAGATATTGAAATTGAATGGACTCACTTTGGTGATGGTATTTTGTTAGAGAAGTTGTGTGAATTATCAAAAGACGTTTCTGCTAACATCAAAATAAATCTAAAAGGAAATGTTTCTAATCCGGAATTGATGTCGGCCTATATGAAAGAAGATTTTCATCTTTTTATCAATGTTAGTTCTATTGAGGGAGTCCCTGTCTCAATTATGGAAGCAATTTCTTTTGGCATACCTGTAGTGGCTACTGACGTTGGTGGAGTAAGTGAAGTTGTGTTTGATGGAGATAACGGTTTATTACTAGATGAGAATTTTAATACTGAAGAATTAGTTGCAAAAATAAAGTATTTCGCATACTTAGAGAATGAAAGATACAAGGAATTCAGAGAAAAAGCGAGAGAGATTTGGCTGGAAAAATACAATGCTGAAACGAATTATCGAAAATTCTATTCAGATCTTACAAGAATTTGAACAACCCACAAAACTATTATTTGTAAGTTTAAGATTTTAATTTTGAATAAAATCCAAGATATCCTTAATCACCAATCTATAATTCTTTTCTTTTAAGATTTCATGGCGCATTTCGGGATAGAAGATTGATTGAATATTATTCATTCCGGCGTCCTCGAATAAATGAATCACTTTATTTACTCCTTTACCGAAATCTCCAAAAGCATCTTGCTCACCTGAAAGAAATAATAGCGGTAAATCTTTTTTCATGTTCTGCAAATGTTCAGGCTTGCGTATTAAACTCATTAATTGCTGCAAGAATCGGAAGGTATGTAAAGATCCCGGATGACCGCATAATGGATCTTTTGAATAATGCTTAACATTCTTTTTATTCAGAGAAAGCCATTCATTTCCGGTATTTCCTGATTTGAATGAACTATTGTTTTTGCCGATTGCAAGTTTATTAATTAATTTACTTCTATATGATCCCGGTTTAAAAGTAGAAAAAACAGATAAAATTGCAGAGAACACTTTAAGAAGAGCCGGTGTCATGTCTCCGGTTCCCATGATGATTGCTTTATCACAAATGTTGGGGTAAAGACCGAGTAAGCCGCGCAGCATTAAGGAACCCATACTGTGACCTAAAATGACGCAGGGAAGATCAGGGTAATATTGACTTCTTATGAGATGATTCAATTCTTTTTCATCATCTAACATTGGAATTAATACATTATAGCTTCCGACATCACTTAATTCGGTATCGGTTTCAGCTGTTAAACCATGGCCTAAGTGATCATCACCAAACACAACATAGCCTTGATTGGCTAATATTTTCATGAATTTTCTATAACGTCCGATATGCTCCGCATAGCCATGAATTATCTGGACTAGACCTTTAACTTCATTTGTTGGACGATAGATTACCGCATGAATTGATTTGTTGTCCAAGCTTGAGGGAAATGTGAAATTCTTTTTTGTGTATGATTTGTTCATCTTTTCTTATTCTTGCTCAAAATGATTCAATACTTCAAGACTCTCAAACAAGTCTTGATCTTGTTTTAATTTTTCGGAATTGCCTAATGCGCAACGGATATTTTCTGCAATGGCAGCGCTGAATAATTTGCCATAGTCAGTTAAATCTGAAACTTTAACCTGCAGAGCTTGTTCACGTTCTATTTGTAATTGTTCAGCTGTAATATTGTGATCAAATAATGCTTTTGCCCTGCGGCTTGCTGCAGGGAAAGATAGAGGTTGATCCAGACTTGAAAAAGCACCTATGATATAGCTTGTAAGCTCTGCTTCACTTAATTCCAAATCCTCCAGATATTTACCTAAACCGGCATATGCTTCATAAGTTTTGGCGCATTCAGGGTCACGGTAGCTTGAGAGAATTAGGTTGCTTTGGCGATCAAGTGTCATGTTTGCACCGTATGCTCCACCTTGAACTCTAATTTGGTTCCACAGATAATCTGTGTTTATTATTTGTCTTAAAATATGTAAACATCCATTGAATTTCCACTCCGGCTGAATAGATTTCAGATTATTTCCGGCTATTACAAATTGCACATCCGAAGGAATTATAAAGGCTTCATTCGCAGCTTCAAGTTCGAAATTCCATTTTTGGTCAGGTGCTTCAGTTTCAGATAGTCCACTTTCTTGCCAATTAGGATAATTTAGCAAGCTGTCAATTAACTTTTCTTTCACATTTGAGAAACCTTGGTCTTCTCCGGCAAAAAATACAGTTGTTTGTTCTCTGATCACCAGACGCTTTACTAATGAAATAAATTTTTCTAATAAAGATTCAACATTTTGTTCCCAGTTGTCTAAGAGTTTACCCAGGTTTTTGAAATAAGAGATTCCATTAGTTAAATCATCAAATTTACCGCTTGGATCAAGATACGATTTGAGTCTTCTGCGTCCCAACGCAATCCCATCATCAGCCAGACTTAATTGGAGACCCGAATATAGACTGATCAATAATTTATGAATTCGATCTCTATCCTCAAATTTTGTCCGCAATAATATTTCTTCTAAAAGATCAAGCCCTTGCTCAATCTGTTGTTCCAAGAGCTTTATTCTAACTTCCAAATATTTTCTTTGTTCTGAATAAGTAAGATTGATTCTAATGCCGCCGGTCTGAGTTAGACTATAGTTAGTTAAATCCTGATATGAATAATTTTCTGTATCAATATTTCCCCAGATTTCAGTTAATAAACTTAGCTCAAATAACTCAGTCTGAGAGATTTTGGTTAAATCAAATTGCAAACTCAGATAAATAATTCCTTTGCTTGAGCCGAAATAAGTTAGAAGCGGCATAGTCTCATCAGGATTTAATTCCAAATTTGTGGGTTCAATCATCTGATAATTGTGCTTTTCTTTTAGATCTGAACGCTTGAGCTGGGGTAAACTGGCCAAAGCTTCCGGACTATCCGGCGTACTTTGCTTTAACAATAATTCCTGATTCATTTGAATGATTTTTTGCTTTTCAGTTGCGTTCAATTCAGCATAACGTTGGCTCAGTTTTTCTTGTTCACGTTGCAAACTCTCTTCCGCCTCAGTAGGCGAGGGAGTTAGTACAGCGCTCACTCGATGTTTATTATGAATAATATTTTTTTCAATTAAATTACTGAAATAATCTGTTTTGGTTTTACTGTTTAAGAATTCTAATCTCGTTTCAAAAGCTAATACATCAAACGGATTAATTTCGTAAGGCCAATTCATTAAGGCTCTTAAACCGCGAATTAATCCTTGAGGTGTAGATTGATTATCTGCTTCACGCATATTGAAAGAATAAGAGTTAAATGCAGCCGCAAAAACATCTTGTTCATAATTGACAAAAGCTTTGTTCAATTCTTCCCACAATGCTTCTTCAATTTCTTGAGCTGAAAGCTCGGGAATACCGATTAATAAAATTTGTAAACCGGGATCATATTTACTGAAATCGGCGTAAGCATAGACTTCTTGAGCCAGTCCACCGGCAATAATGTTTTGTCTGAGACTTGAAGATTCCATACCGAACAGAGCAAGTGTGATGATCTGCATTGCATTGGCTAAGAGTAGTATTTGATCCTGGCTTATTTTAGGCAATACCAATTGAATCTGAGCATAGCGTAAATCGCCTGCTTGAGCAGGATAAATCCCTGTGCGATATTGAGGTTGATCCATTACAGTTGTAGATTTAATACTCGGTAATTTATCTAGTCTTTGATATTTTTCAAACTTTTCATTTAATGCTTTAAACACAGGTTCAGCAGGCATATCTCCATACAAGAAAATATAGCTATTACTTGGATGATAATTATTTTCATAAAAATCTAAAAAATC
>FZPS01000018.1_pt506 | contig 11539 bp, 4 predicted proteins | sample 1817821 | NCBI WGS metagenome assembly FZPS01 (sample SAMEA104158645, study PRJEB21678) | metagenome | place: Germany | collected 2015-04-21 | reverse complement strand
CCTTGGCTCCGCTGTGCTTCGCTCAGGATGACACTCCCTTGTCATTCTGAGTGCCAGCGAAGAATCTTTTGTGTTGACTTATAAGATCCTTGGCTCCGCTGTGCTTCGCCTCAGGATGACATTTAGGTGGCAATGCGTTACGCTAAGGATAACAAAGGGGTGCAACCTATGCAGCCCTTTCTCAATTCAATTCGTCCAGAGTAAGTGAGAAATTGTCCATGAAATGCTTCATGAAATAATCAACTTCGGGAAGATCCATACTTTTTATCTTCTTCATTATAGATTGTTGCGCTTTTTGAAATTCACCATTACCGGCCTTTGATTCCTCAACGCATTTTATGTAGGCACAGATTCTGTCAGCTGCTTTAACCAGCCTTCCCTCAAGGCTGGTTTCATCATAGAACAGAATCCTGTTATAATCCTCCTTCAATGATTCCGGCAGCAATGATAACAGCTTGTGTTTCGAAACCTCTTCAAGCCCTTTATACGATGTTTCAATCTCCGGGTTAAAGTATTTGATAGGGGTGGGAAGGTCTCCGGTAATAGTTTCGTTGCTATCGTGATAAACAGCATATAAGGCCGTTTTTTCCGGATTGGCATGGCCATTGAATATCCGGTTATTGATTATGGCCAGTCCATGGGCTATCATGGCCACCTGAAGGCTGTGCTCCATAATATTCTCTCTGTTGACATTCCGCATTAAACTCCATCTGTAAATATGTTTCATGCGGGACAAAAAAGCAAAAAAGCTGTATTGATTATTACCTTGTTTCAATTAAAAACCTCCCCTGACTACCGGCTATATTCCATCTAAAAGAATCTTACCAGGAGGAATCATTAAGATATCCTCCGGATATCTGCCCCCAGTCTCTGTAATTTATTCTCTATAAATTCATAGCCCCTGTCAATATGGTGTATGTCCAAAACCTCTGTAGTGCCTGTGGCAGCCAGCCCTGCAATTATCAGCGCAGCACCGGCCCTTAAATCAGTAGCTCGTACCTGGGCACCCTGCAATGTTTCCATACCTTCTATAATGGCAGTTCTTCCATCAACCCGTATTTGGGCTCCCATTCTTCTAAGCTCGTTTACGTGCATAAACCTGTTTTCGAAAATAGTTTCCACAATTACGCTGGTGCCTTCGGCAAAACAGGTATAGGCCGATAGCTGCGCCTGCATGTCTGTAGGAAAACCCGGAAAGGGATGAGTCTTTATATCCAGAGCCAAAGGCCTTCTTTCTCCTTTAACCCTAATAGTATCATTTCCTTCTATTATTTCCATGCCAGATTCCCGCAGCTTTGCCGTAACCGGTTTTAAATGTTCGGGGACTACATTTTTAAGGGTTATGTCCCCTCCGGTAAGTGCCGCTGCCGTCATAAAGGTGCCGGCCTCAATCCTGTCGGGCATAATGGTGTGTTCAGTGCCATTTACTTTGTCTACACCATCTATTGTAATTGTATCTGTTCCCGCTCCGGATATCTTTGCACCCATTTTCACAAGAAAAGATGCCAGGTCAACTATTTCAGGCTCTGAAGCTGCATTTTCAATTATTGTTCTGCCTTCGGCCAGAACCGCTGCAGTCAAAAGATTCTCAGTAGCGCCAACACTGGGAAAATCAAGGTAAATAGTGGCTCCATGCAACTTTTTATCAGGGCACCGGGCTTCAATAAAACCATGCCCGTTTTCTATGATGGCTCCCATTGCTTCAAAGCCTTTGAGATGCAGATCTACAGGCCTGCTACCGATGGGGCAACCTCCCGGCAAGGCAACCTTTGCTGTCCCAACTCGGGCAAGTAAAGGGCCCGTTACCAGAAAAGATGCCCTGAGCTTACTTACCAATTCATATCCTGCGGTATGAGCAGTAAGAGACTGGGCAGATACGGTTATTTTTCTTGATCTTCCATTTACTTTGACATTCGCTCCCAGATTGGATATAAGTTCGCACATATCAGAAACATCATCCAAACCCGGAATTTGTCTGATAAGACATTCCTCAGCTGTTAACAGGCATGCAGACAAAATAGGGAGAATCGCATTTTTGGAGCTAGAAATCAATGCAGAACCCATTAAGGGCTTTCCCCCGTGAATAATAAAAGCTCCCATATTACTCCACCTCTCAAAATTATGTAAAACCTTTTGTGAAGCCTTCCTCACGGGGTATTTCTCAACCTGGCTCAAGTTCAAAATCAGATATTCTGGACTGTGAATTTTGTTTATACTAATATTATTTTCTTAAAATTTTGTTTCAGTCATGGTAAATAATTTTTCAAAATCATCGTTTTCGTTACAAATCGCCACAAACTCGCAGTGTACGCTCAAGCATAACCAAAAATTCTCCCAAATTAACCATTCTGTCAGGATATGCCATATTAGTTGCATTACCTTGGATTATTCCCATTTCAAGCGCAAATTTATATGAGTTTAAATACCTGCCATCTGTTTTTGACAGATCTGTATAATGCGACCAAACACCAGGTTTTTGGGCCACAGGATTTTCGCGGGTTTTGAATTTATATAATTCAATCAGCAAATCTACGGCCTTATCTCTCCGTACATATGAACCGGTAACCTCTCCCGCATTATTTATTAACCCTGCACTCACAGCCTTTTGTACTATGTCATACTCACTGTATTCTGCCTCAAGTACATCAAACAAAAGTTTTAGTATATCCTTCTGTGTCATTAATGCATTGTGGTTAAAGTTCCTGCCTTTTATACTCTTCAAATCATAAATCTTCTGAATTCTGTCCATACTCTCCCTTATATATACGGGAACTGTTGGTTGAGGTTTAATACCTTCAGTAGCAGCTACGATTGCTCCGGCCCTATCCAGTTCCCCTATCACCCGGGCAGATGAGTAATCGGTAAATGTAGGCAGCTTATACCAGCCCTGATTTGAATTAAAGGCAAAAGTTTTAATCTGCCCCTGTAAGTAGCCTGTTATTCCTGCTACAGGAAGCTCTACCCGGATTGGCCGGTTAAGCATACTAATGGGACTTCCATTTGTATATGAAAATTTAAAATCGGTAACCGGGGTTTTTATTGCCATGGTATTTGAGGGGGTGTACTGGCTTGCCGGTGAAATTGTTTCCAGCCTTAACTCCAGATTATTATACTGTGACCTCATTTTAAAATATTCATCGGTCTGGAAGGTTCCGGGACGTATTGTATACTCTCCCCAGGGCAGAATCAGATAAAGCTCTTTTTTCGTATCCGATAAAGCATCTATTACTGTTGAGCCCAATTCCAGCCGTATTCTGGATGTATTCTCCGGAGGAACTGAGAGATCTAATTTTACAATTGATTCGTACCGGTTCCGGATTCTTTCTGCCAGAACATGGGCATTGGAGCCTAAAGAAGAAACCACCCATACCCCATTATCCAGCCGGGCAGGAATATTTAACCCGTCTCCCGCTACAGGTTCATCTAAATCGTAACTGCTGTCATACTCACTCTTGCTTTTGTTGGTAATTACCATGATTGTTCGGGTAGGTATACTCCTAAGCTGTGTTTTAGGGTCGTAAGCATAAAGCCTTGCATAGTAGCGTCTGTTGGAAATCAGCCCGCCTGCTGTATAAGTCCCGCCATCTACACTAATCATACCGGAATCGGTAAAGCTTAAATCATCTGAAAACTCCAGATAATAAGACATCCCGTCTTCATCATTCCATATATAGGTTATGCTGTTTTCGGTGACCCCGTTATGATCTACACCGAATCCGGTAGGAGGCGCCGGCGGTTTGTGGGCCTGAGTTTTTATAACCAGAGGATTGCTGTACTCTGATTCAATTCTTTGCCCCTGATGGGTGCTTATTGCCCTTATCCAGAAATAATAGACGGTGTCGGCCTCCAGCGAGTCCACTCGGAAAAAGGTGTTTCTTTTTATATCTTCATAGCTCACCTGCTTTGTTATGGTGGCCTGCTCCAGTTTATCACTGGTGCCTCCCTTAATTTCATAGCTCATATCCGAGAAATATGTCCAGAAAAGGTCAACAAAGCTGGAGGCTGCAATTCCTTTCAGGTCATCAGGCACTGTAGGAGTCACCGGATGATCCGGAACATCTACAGGGGTGGTAATAATTATAGCATCGGAAGGATATGAAGAAACTCCGTTCTGGTTCTCTATGGTAATCCACACCAAATAAGTGGTATTGTCCTTAAGTCCCGATATTTCAAAGCTGAAGGTCTGGTCCTCATCATCCTTAAGATCAGGAATAATAACCTTCTGCTGCGGTATTTCGAAAGACGTAATGTCGGAACCGGGGAATAAATCACTGTAAGCAATGTGTACCGGGTCCCTGTTATTCCTCATCCGGATAACGTTTACAGCTTCATTGTAATTAACCACATGTGGCACTATCGACCAGCCGGGGAGGTAGTTTATCTCCTTGCTTATTCTTTTACCTGCATCATCCGGATCCAGAAGTTCATTTTCAATATAATCATCATAGGATACCTGCTCCCAGCGCTGTGCATCAGAGTCTTCATTATAAAAAGCGTACCACTTTTTATCCATCACCAGTGTGGCACCATCAAGCGTAACACTGTCGGATCCGTCATCATTGATTTTTAATCCGAAGGGCGGCGCAGCCGGAGCCACAGGTCGGTCTGCTCCCGCATCCGGTTTGGTGATGATTACTTTTACAGATTGCTTTGATATATATGGCCTGGTTATCATAAACCCGTCAGTCGGGCTTGATACCAAATAGCTCTTTTTTGCATATATCGCAAAATAGTATGTGGAATTGGACTTTAAGCCTGTCAGATTATATCTGTAACCGATAATCTCACCGGTGGCATTGCTCCTTATCATATTTGCTTCGTTTACAGTCAGGTCAGAAGCAATTTTATAGTTGGAGGGCGGGTTTTGGACATGTTGTATGTCTTCCAATAAGTAAATATCATAGGTCACATTATGGTCAATAAGACCCTCCCCCGTTTTTGGCGGTTTCCAGAAAATCGATGCGCTAAAGGGAGTTAAAAAGTCATCGTATTTCAGGTCAGAATCATCAGGAGGAAAAGAATCCACTATCTCAGGAGCCTGAGGATATTGAGGAATCTGTTCCTTAAGCTCTACTTTATTGTTTGATCTGAAATCAACCGGTACTTCCGAACCCGGTGCATATGCTTTAGCATCAATTCTGAAGCTGTAGGTATTGGTGTCACCCTTTTTAATAGTAATTTGATAATTGTCCAGTTCAGGAATAAGCCTGTAAAGTTTGCCTTCAGGGTCATTGTTTACATAGCGGTAAAGCTCGTAATCGACCCTGGTAAAAGTATTGCCCTTGACAATGGGATTCCAGAAAAGCCTCCAGATAGTGTCGCCTTCGTTATTATAGCCTACCTTCTGAGCCTTAAGCAGAATATCAGTTTTTATAGTAACCGGTTCTATCTCTTCTGCCGTGGCATATGCCACATTGGCACTGGGAAGGGGAACAACTTTTATTGAGTATTCTCTTCCGGGCAAGGCATGGGTATATACATACTCCAATTTTTTCTCAGCGCTGTTAATGGTGACATTGGAGCCCGGCTTGCCTATTTCGCTTGCTGAAATGTCCGGAATAGGCGGGGGCTGAGTAAATCCCTTGGTATCGGATATTAAAATCTTGTAATTTATGCGGCCGGAGGTGTCCCATACATCATCCCATTTGATCCGTATGTTATTGGTACCGGGAATAAGCTCCACCGACACATGCAAACCTGTCAGAAATTTGGCGGGGTTGGATTTCTGTGATGTAATGGTGTAACGGCCGGAAGGTGTGTTAATCCCGTAGGATGCCCTTAAATAGGTTTCGTAGATGGTACCGTGTTTAATGCCCTCCGGATTATACTCGGTGAAATTGTAGCTGGTTGCAGTGCCGCTTAAAGGGATAGATATTGCATTCTGTATAACTTGCCCTGAACCTCTTTCAATTTCGCTCATCCCCAGAATTATATATTTCTCATCAGCCTCTGCCGGAATATTGACCGTGGATAAACTCCATTCAAGGTCGGCATACCATTCACTGACGTTTATATTTTTAACATAACCTATATCTGTAATCCTGTTCTGACTGGGCGGATTCAAAATGGTGGTATCAGCAAAGATATTTAAACCCGGCATGATTCCAGGCAGGAGTGTCAACAAAAGCAGAATTGCTATAAATTTTATCTGTATTCTTTGGTTCATATACATACTCTCCTTTGAATCCCTAGTCAAACTTTTCCAAAACCTTGGATATCATGTCCAGCATATTGCCTATGGTGGTTCTTCCCTTTGGGTCAAATCTGTTGTTATTCAGGGTTGTGAGCTCCAGATCCACACCCGCAGCAACGTAGGGATATAACCGGGAGTTGATTTCGGCTCCGTTTTCAATAAATATTACTCTGGACGGTTTCAGATAATCTGGATTAATATTGGCCTTGGCACAATATAGTTTAACAGCCATTGAAACAGAGGACTGGTTATCCATGTACCCGGTAAGCTGGTTTCTTCCGATAACATCTGCAATACCCATCTTTGTAGCCTTTTGGACAGGAGTCATCCCTGTAATCTCACCTTCTCTTCTTGTCACCACCGCATAGAGCATTACAGCCTGCTCGCCGCTTATGGGATTGGCGGGATAGATGGTACCCGGCCCGAATACCCTGGTAAGGTCATAGCGGGATGACAGGTAGGAATACTGGCCGCTTTCCGGTGTTCCCGGCTGTACAACTGTTTCTCCTTTATTAATTACAATATATTCTCCCGGCTTTTCGGCCCGGAAAAGTACATATTGCATAATATATCCTTTGCCTCCGGCGGGTTCTGTAAACCCTGAACCGTAATTAACATATGGGGCAATATATCCGCTCCGGTAGGTATATTCAAGATTTACGCCTATTTTCCCCGGCAGCTCATTTATGCCTTTGGAAACTGCATAATTTGCCGTCATGCCGCTTCCGCCGTCAATAATATCTTTCAGATACCGGGAAAGCTCAATTTCAACCTTGTTGATAACTGTATTTATCATATCCTTAAGGTCTATATGGCTTTTATAACTGTGGCTGGCAAGATTATTCAATATAACTGTGAGCTCCCTGTCTAAAATTCCGTACTTGAAGGAACCTTTGGCATCAGGATTTTTCAGGATGTCAAACAGCATATTATCTATTTCTTTATACGTACGGCGGGAACCTATAGCAACGGTTTGAAGCTCATAAGCCTTTGATACCATTGTAGCTCCGCCGGGCAATGAGTTTTTCGGGCTTTGCCGGCGGTAGATTCTCAACAGCAGCATAGCCTCTTTTGCACCGCTTGAAAGGGCTTTGGCCTTTAAATCGTCAAGATTGATGCTGCCCTTGTTCAAAGTGAATTCAGCCCCCAAAACCTTGATATTAAGCCTGCTGCCATGGATTTCAATTGCCTCAAGAGTTTTATAGGGAATAATAACTTCATAATAAGACGTATTATCCTGCTCTGCTGATATATTAATATTTACTGTGGATTGACTCGATGCTTTTAACAGGCCTGCAACTCTGTCATCTTTCAGTAAAACCCTGACAGTGGGGTCGTTTTTTATATCGATGCGCCAGTATAGCTTTTGGGTGAGCTTATCGGCTGAATCGTTGAATAAGTCTATAACATTATCCTTTTTCTTTTCCTTGTCATAGTCATCCTGGGAAAAATCAGTTCTTGCGGTAACAGGGCCGATATGCAGGGATTCCTCCAAATTATAAGCCCATAGTTTAACGTAATACAGAGTGTTTGATTTAAGCGGCTGGTGTTCTAAAACTCCATTTTCATCCGGCATACGTCTTCCTCTGATTCTTGCGTAATATACATATTTAGGAGAATCCTCCTCCACATATATCCGGGTTTTTTCACGATAAAATTCAATTCTCCCCGATTCAGTTTCGTAGCCATAATCGGTTTGTCCCCCGGAACGATATACCAGCTGCCGGTACTCGGCATCGTTATCGGTTCTTATCTCTAAAAAGTAGTCATAAGGATCTTCGCCTTCAAAACGAACCTCTATTTCACTAAGAGCATCACGGGTTTTTTCTTTGACAGGTGTTCTCCTTGTATTTACCCAGGTTTTTGTGTTGTTATCATACCACTGGCCGTTGTTTTTGTTCCTTACCTGTACGTCATACCATTGATCTGGCTCTAAATTATACATCCTGAAGTAGAATGTTGTTCCATCCTGAACACAGCTGTATTCAGCTCTGTTTAAAAGAACATAGCCGGAATCTGTTTCTTCGGATTTTTTTAAATAGACCTCCATAGAATCGGCTGTAACTCCAAGGGCAGTACTTTTAATATTGAACCCTATCTCCATATCTTTTACAGCTTCAATAAATCCGGGAGGCTTAACCATACGGGTTGTAACGGGTATAGTAATCCACCTGCTGGTGGTTTCCACCAATTCCCCGTCAACTGTTTTGGCTCTGTTTCTTACTGCTCTGAGGCTGAAAAAGTAAATTCTGTTAGGCCTTAAAAAGTCACGGCGAATGGGCATAATAACCTGGCCGTTTTCACTTACAGAAAAGCCATCAAGTGTAATAGTATTAACATCAAGATGCAGCTTATTATCACCTGCGGGATCTATAAAGTCGTTATATGCCTTTAAAAAACCAATATTTACAACATCATCCTTATAATCATCCTCTTTTGCTCTTTCAGGTATAGAAACTGATGTACAAACCATTTCATATGTGACATCCTTTTCTGCATGAAGCCAGTTCAAGGTAACCCAGGCATCGGTTAAAAGCAGTTCTCCATCTGCATCCACAGCAATAGAAAATTCAGCGGGTGCTCTTGGGTCCCTGTAATCATTGTCCAGTCCTCCGCTGTCAATTTTCGGTGTAGTTATGGTTTTTACAGCGGTATCCACTGAGCTGCCAAGTTTCTGCTCTCCTACTATGAGAGTAGCTCTTGCTTTTATGTAGTATACGGTATTGGGTAGAATTGGACTGCCATCCTTATCCTCATCAATTATTTTAAACCGCTCCGTCTTTTCTGACTCTTCAGACGGGTATTCTACTTCATCAGTTACATTAGGGTTCTCATCAAAGTTTGATGGATCTCTGCTGATAAAAAACTCGTATATTATGAATTTGGGTTCATCGGAATTGTCATAATTCCTCCACTCTACATTGGTAAGCAGGCGAGGATATTTTACCCTGATTCCATTAAGGGCTATGTCCCCTGATACCGGATCAACAAAGGTCTCCGGCTCTATGCTTAAACTTATGTCCGGCATGGGAACGGGAGCCTCAGTTAAGGGCCAGGTAGTAAAGCTAATAAGTGGCGATTTATAGGACAAACGGTTGTTTAAATCACTGCTTAGGCCATTGGCCCATACCTCATTGTATATATTGTCATTATCCTCCAGCCGGGAAGAGAAAATCTGCATATAGTAGGTGGTGTTAGGCAGCAGAAAATCAGGATAATCTCCGGGTGTACCGTCCTCATCAGGGTCTTCGTTATTTTCAGCAATCAGGGCCCGTTCTCCTTCGATCCATTTATTCTCAGCATCATCCCAATATCCGGCGTAATCCACAAAGAGCTTATCACCGGGCAAAGTGTTGAAAGTGTTATCGGCAGGGATCCTGCAGATTATTCTGTTGGGATCTTCCGGATCCTCTACAAAGTTCCTTTTGCTCAAAACCAGTACCCGTTTTTGTGCTGTCGGCAGATATACTTCGGCAGGCGGCTGGCCTATTTTAGTAGTACCTGTTGCTTTTTCGGCATCCGGCAGTAATGTTGAAAGAAGTACGTGGAATACTATATCTGATTTTTGGGGTTCAGAATTCCTGAACGCAGTCCATGCTTCACCGGTATATTGCCTCCACGCTAAAGGCTTTTCAAAAGACAATCGAAGATCGTTTTTGGGTATTTCCACCTCTTTTACAGGTCGCTGGCTTGTAGGTACCTCTACTTCACCACGTCCCGCATATATTGGCTCAACCCGGATTTCTTTAGGCAGAGGCGGCTTACCGGAATCAACACCTAAATTCCTCAGATCAACAGCTAGGGATGAGCTTCTTGGTTTTTCTGAGGAGCTGTCATAGTATACGACTCTAAAATAGTATTCCGGGTTTTTGTCATCATCTATTACTATGTCTACTATTTCACTGCCATACTCCTCCGAGCCTGGCAATGATGAGGCAGGGATTTTGACCCATTTATTTGTCAGCATATGCAAATCATCTATACGGGGGGCATATTGAACCTGATAGTGAAGTTCAGGATAATTGCCGTTTACTATCTTTCTGAATCTTACCTCAACCTTATCAGTATCTATTTTTGTCAGCTCTATTTGCATCGGGGTAAAGATAGAGGTAAGGTTATAGCCTATATCCTTAAAAGCATTGTCAATGTTTTTTACTCCAAAGCGGTTACCACTGTCTGTTTTAAGTTTGGTTATTCTTGTTCCAATTTGCTCTGATGCAGCATTTTTAAATATAATGCCAATATTGGTAAAAGCATATTCGGTTCCGGGCTCAATCCCATGCTCCTTTTTAAAGACTACTGTAACAGTATCATTGGGTTCGGTCTCATCACTGCTTTTCTCTACTGTTATCTCAGCATCTTTTCCCTCTATTACCATTTTTCCCTCAGCATCATACTCGGTATTAAAATTAAGCTGACGGGTTGAGCCTTGTCCCACCGTCATATTAATCTGGAAACAGGCCCTGTCAATGGGGGCTCCTGCTGTCTGCAGCAAAGCCAGGGCTTCAGATTCAGTCAAACTTCTGATGTTTCCTGTGTTTGAATCGTATATGGTAGGTATCTTCCAATTGAGCTTTATTATAGGGTTGTCCCCGCTCTTTACCAATACTGCATTACCTTCGGTGCTTTCCTCCGGCTCCAATATAGGGGCTTTATCCTCGATATCCTTCATTTTCGCCATTTCATTGAAGGATTCACCTGTAAAAGTTATGTCTGCAAGGTAGTATGTTTTTCCCCGATGGGACAGCAAAGCATCTCCGGCTCTGTATATCTCAAGAGATAAGTCATAAATATGGTCGGGTGCAAGCTCTGTACTTGCAACAACCTTACCATTTTTGTATTCTCCAAATATAGTCTTTATTGATTCTTCTGACGGATCATAGTATGTAAGTAGCGAATAGGATGGTTCTGTTGGCAAGGGATAGCTGATTTCATATTTGTATGTTGCAGGATTATATTCCACCATCAACTCTATTTCTTCTGCAGCAAAGGTTTTAATTTCTGCCGGCAGCCCTGTTAAAATAATTATCAACACCAACAACAACGATAAAGTTTTTTTGAATATATTCATTAAGGTATCCCCCTGATTTATTTGCATATTAGTTTTTGCGGATAAGATAAACGCAAATCAAAAGATACTTTTACTATATTTTTATCGGCATATTAAGCAGCGTTTTTAATGCTATACCCCATTACATTTCCATTACTGAATACAGAAATGTCATTCGCCGCACAGTATTCCCCTTTATGTCATCCTGAGCGCAACGTAGCACACCCCTCTTTGTCATCCTGAACGCAACGTAGCACACCCCTCTTTGTCATCCTGAACGCAACGTAGCACACCCC
>FZPS01000014.1_pt458 | contig 11539 bp, 10 predicted proteins | sample 1817821 | NCBI WGS metagenome assembly FZPS01 (sample SAMEA104158645, study PRJEB21678) | metagenome | place: Germany | collected 2015-04-21 | reverse complement strand
ATGTCCTAACTAAAATGATAGATGAATTTTAAAAAATAGGGGCTGTAAAGAAATAAGAATTTAATTATTCTTGTGGACCTACATGGTCCCTTTTTTTATTTATAGAGCTTATTATGTGGATAAGTCATTAAAAACGCCCATTTTAGGGCGTATTTAAAGAAGATTTACTTAAATCTTTAGTTTTCCACTGGATAATTTAGTTTATTATACGATACCGTTTATTGTGATATTTAGCTAAATTATATCCAATTGCTACTAGTAAAAACTCTAATTTAACATTTTCAGTTAATGTACGTCTAAATCTTCTAAGTTTAAAGACGTCTTTTATTACTCCAAACGCACCTTCAACTTGGATTGACCTTTGAATTCTTAATTCTATTCCTAATTCTGAAGTTAAGTTTTTAATCGCTTCTTTTTGATAACTAATTAACTCTTCATTTATTTCTTTGTTTTTGTCTAGACTTGGTACGTAATATACATCGTTTCCTCTTTTGTTGTGGTATAAATATTTTAATATCCCACCGCCTGGGTCAATAAAGTTATTATCTTCATCTTTTACTAAGTTTAATGCTTGATATGGATCTTTAATTCTTTTTTTGTCTTTTGTGTCTTTTTCATACATATTATATTTTGTATAAAGCTCCATATCATTTAGTTTCATATACCGATAATTTATTAATCCACCATAACCACTATCTCCTACTGGATATTGTGGATATTTTCCATAGTTATCTTTGTATCCTTCTAAAAATGGAATAAGTGTTTTATAATCATTTCTTTCGCTTGATATATCCATATGTAAGATGTATTCATCTGATACTCCTATTTGAATATTATACCCTGGCTTTAACTGACTATTACGCATATGATCATCTTTCATACGCATGAAAGTAGCTCCTTTATCTGTTCTTGAATATGAATTCCTATTTGGACCCATTATCTCTAAATGTTCTTTATATTCATTTAACTTTTCTTTATATTCTACTAAAAGTTCGTAAAACTTTTGAAGCTTTGTTTTATGCTTACCCTTGCCATAAACGAACTCTGTTTCATGCTTTTCTATTTCTTTTTCTATAAATATTAAGAGCTTTTCTATTCTTTTTATAACGTCTAACTCTTGTAATATTTCTTGTCTTTTATTTTCATCAAATAATACATAGGAAGCTACTATATCTGTAAGTTCGCTATAGTTACTTATTGAATCAAATATTGTCATAAGAGAACTACTAGTATTACTTGAAACTCTTATATATCTTTTAAAGCTTTTCTTTAGGGTATTAATATAAGCTTCTATATTTTCACACTCACCATTAGAAGGCTCTTTTATCCTTTCTAATTCAGCTTCTAAATATTTATCTTCTGATACAAAGGCTCTTAATTCTCCCCTATCTCTCCCTTCAACTAAAACTCTTATTATTTCATTAGGTAATTTAATTATCTGTTTAATCTTACATATAGTACCAATAGAATATATATCTTCAAAAGTTGGATCGTCAATTTCATAATCTATTTGACTAACTAAGAATATTTCACTTTGATTTTCTACTGCTGCTTCAATTGCTGCCTTAGATTTTTCCCTACCTATATCAAAATGTATCACCATTTTAGGAAAAACACTAATTCCTCGTAGAGGAATTAAAGGCAAATTCATTATATTTTCACTCATTTTGTCTCATCTCCTCTGTACTATTCATATATCGTTATAATATATCATAAAAATTATTATTAATCTATCTATAATAAGTATTTTAGCTTATTTAAAATTTGATAACAATAATATTATAATATAAAGAGAACTTTTATCAATGTACAAAATGTTAATAAAGAGCCTCCCGTAAGAATAAACTATTAGCTAATAGAAAGAGAATTAATAATATTTAAATGAATAAAATAATTGACAGCTAAAGTTGATAATTCATTATACTTAAACTTTAACTGTCAATTAGATTTAAATTTATTCACCTTTAGCTGATAATATATCTACATTATCATTAATCTTAACCTTTTCCTTTTTATTCTTTATTTCTTTCTTAGCTATTGCTTCATTTAAAACTTCCTCTATTGAGCTTACTGGTATTACTTTTATATTTTTTATATCTTTAAAGGAATCACTCCAATTTTCCTTAGGTATTATAACTTTTTTAGCACCTGCTTTTTCTGCTGCTTGAATCTTTGCTAGAATTCCTCCTACTGGTCTTACTTCTCCTAAAATACTAACTTCTCCTGTCATTGCTACTTTATTATCTATTTCAATATTCTTAATAGCACTGTATATAGCCACTGCTATTGCTATCCCCGCTGAAGGTCCATCAACAGGCATTCCTCCAGGAATATTAATATGTATATCAAAATTTTCACATTCCAATTCATAAATATTATTAAGAACAGTAAGTACATTTTGTATTGAAGAATAAGCTGTGCTTTTTCTTTTCATCTTTCTATTATTTGAGCTTAACTCTTCTTCCTCTATTATGCCAGATACTTTTAGATATCCTAATCTACTTTTTGCTCTTTTTGCAACTGCTTCAATTTCCATTAGTATTCCTATATTTGCTCCATGAACAGCTAAGCCATTAACTACTCCTACTAGTGGTATATCTTTAATTTTCTTATCTGGAATTTGAGTGTAATTACCGTTTTCTATCACCCATTGGATATCATTTTTATTTATATTTTTTCTTTCTTCATTTATGGCAATACCTGATGCTAGTTGAATTAAATTTACTACTTCTCTTCCATTAGTGCAGTATTTAGATACTAATTCTAAGGAACTATCACTAATTTCTAAATTAACCTTTTTAACTGTATTAGCTGCTATTTTTCTTATATCCTCTCCCTGCAAAGGCTTGAAGAATATTTCAACACATCTTGATCTAATTGCAGGAGCTATTTCTTCTGGACTTCTAGTAGTTGCTCCAATAAGTCTAAAATCTGCCGGTAACCCATTATCAAATATTTCTCTTATATAATCAGGCATATTAGGATTTTCACTACTATAATATGAACTATCTAAAAATACTTTTCTATCTTCTAGTACTTTTAGCAGTTTATTTAATTCAATAGGATGAAGTTCTCCAATTTCATCTAAAAATAATATTCCTCCGTGAGCTTTTGTTACGGCTCCTGGCTTTGGCTGTGGTATTCCTGCAACTCCTAAGGAACCTGCCCCTTGGTAAATTGGATCATGTACTGAACCAATCAAAGTGTCTGCAATTCCCCTTTCATCAAACCTAATAGTTGTAGCATCAATCTCTACAAACTTAGCATTCTGTTTAAAAGGAGAACTAGTTCTCTTTTTAGCTTCTTCCAAAACTAACCTAGCGGCTGCTGTCTTACCTATTCCCGGCGGCCCATATATTATTACATGCTGAGGATTAGGTCCACATATAGCTGCCATTAATGCCTTTATTCCATCTTCCTGGCCAATTATTTCATCAAAAGTAGTTGGCCTGCTCTTTTCAGTTAATGGTTCAGTTAAACTAATACTCCTCATTCTATTTAACTTATCCATTTCCTTCTTATTTTCCTTTTCAATTACTATCTTATTAGTTTTCCCCTTGCTATTAGACATCATATAATATATGAATATGATCATTGTGGTCACTTGAAGCAATAATAACAATTCACTCATAGCTCTTCTGCATTATAATTGATAATGCATCCTCCCTTCTTTCTAATGGTCATATCAATTATTATTGACTTCATTTATAGTTAATATTCTAGGCACAAAAGAATAACTTTTGTACAGTTCGGAATTCACAGTGCACTGTTCACAGTTTAGGATGATTTTCAGAAAGCTGAAAATCTGCAATAAAAAAACTGCTGACATTAAGTCAGCAGTTTAAAATCTTATAATATAGATTTTCAGCCGCCTGAAAATCCACAATAACTGTGCACTGTGCACTGTGAACTCTCAACTGATTATGCTGTTTCTATACCTTTTCTTTTCTTGCCTTTTTTAGAAGACTTTAATTGAGGTCTTACTTCCCCTTCCTTTACCCTAACAATTTCAGGTAATTTCTTCTCTTTTATACAATCTTCCTTAATAATAACCTTTGAAATTGTTTCGTCTGAAGGTATGTCGTACATTATTTCTGTCATTGTTTCTTCAACTATTGACCTTAAACCTCTTGCTCCTGTTTTTCTTTCAATTGCTTCATTAGCAATTGCTGTTAAAGCATTTTCATCGAATTCTAATTCAACATTATCCATTTCGAATAATTTCTTATACTGCTTTACTAAGGCATTTTTCGGCTTAGTAAGTATATTTATTAATGCATCTTTATCTAAACTTTCTAAAGTTACTATAACTGGTAATCTACCAACAAACTCTGGAATAAGACCAAATTTTAATAAATCTCCAGGCATTATTTCTTTAAGAAGTTTTCCTAAATCTTTTTCATTCTTAGATGAAATTTCAGCTCCAAATCCAATTGAACTTCTTTGAGTTCTCTTTTCTATTATTCTATCTAATCCATCAAAAGCTCCACCACAAATAAATAAAATATTTGATGTATCTATTTGAAGGAATTCTTGATGTGGATGTTTTCTTCCACCTTGAGGTGGTACTGCAGCAGTTGTACCTTCTAATATTTTTAGTAAGGCCTGTTGTACACCTTCTCCAGAAACATCCCTTGTTATTGATGGATTTTCTGATTTCCTAGCTATTTTATCTATTTCATCAATATAAATTATTCCTTTTTCTGCTCTTTCTACATCATAATCTGCATTTTGAATTAATTTTAATAAGATATTTTCAACATCTTCCCCAACATAACCAGCTTCAGTTAATGTTGTTGCATCTGCTATTGCAAAAGGAACATTTAAGAACTTAGCTAAGGTTTGTGCTAATAAAGTCTTACCTGAACCAGTTGGTCCTAATAAAAGAATATTACTTTTTTGAAGTTCTATATCATCGTCCATAACATTTGAACTAATTCTTTTATAATGATTATAAACCGCAACTGCTAAGGATTTTTTAGCTTGCTCTTGGCCAATTACATATTGATCTAAATAATTTTTTATTTCTCTTGGCTTAGGAACTGTTGTTGTATCTAGTTCTACGTGATTTTCAAATTCATCTGCAATTATTTCTGAACATAAATCTATACATTCATCACAAATATATACTCCTGGTCCAGCTATTAATCTTTTTACTTGTTCTTGATACTTACCACAAAAAGAACATCTTAATTGTTTTTTATCATCATATTTAGCCATAAATTCACCTCGCTTAGGTTAAGATAAAACTATTTTTTATTGTCTGCTACATTATTTTTAGTAATAACTTTATCTACTAATCCATAATTCATAGCTTCTTCTGCAGACATAAAGTTATCTCTTTCTGTATCATCCTTTATTTTTTCTATAGGTTGATTTGTATTTTCACTTAATATTTTATTTATTGTTTCTTTAATTTTTAATATTCTATTAGCATGTATTTCAATATCTGTCGCTTGACCCTTAAAACCACCTAGAGGTTGATGAATCATTATTTCACTATTAGGTAATGCAAACCTTTTACCTTTTGTGCCACAAGAAAGTAAAAACGCTCCCATAGAAGCAGCCATACCAATACATATAGTTGAAACATCTGGTTTTATATATTGCATAGTATCATAAATTGCCATTCCTGAAGTAATTGATCCTCCTGGGCTATTTATGTAAAGATAGATATCTTTATCAGGATCTTCGCTTTCTAAAAATAATAATTGTGCTACAACTAAATTTGCTGTATCATCATTTATTTCTCCACTTAACATAATTATTCTATCTTTTAACAGTCTTGAAAAAATATCATATGATCTTTCTCCCCTACCTGTTTGCTCTACAACCATTGGAACTAAAGCCATTTTATTCACTCCTTTTCTTCTATATTCCCTCTTATATAATATATCCATATTAAAAAAAACTAATTATATCTGCCTATAATAAATTATATAAAACTTTATTAATTTTGTTAATATGTACTTGAAATAATTGCCAGAATTTTATTCTGGCAATCATTTTTATATACTATTTATTATTTTCTACTAAGAACTTTAAAGTTTTTTGAATTTTAACATCATATTCTAATGCTGATTTTTGATTTTTTATTAATAAATCAATCATTTTGTCGTCGTTAGCTGCTGAATACATTTCTGCAACTTCTTTAGCTTTTTCTTTTAACTCTTCTTCAGTTACTTCTATATTTTCAGCTTTTATAATTTCTTGTAATACTAAATCAGTTCTTACTTTATTAAGAGCATTTTCTTTCATGAAATCTCTTGTTTTAGCTTCATCTGATCCAGTAAATTGATAGTATTGTTCTAAGCTTAATCCTTGATATTGAAGTCTTTGTTCTAAGTCTTTTATCATAGTATCAATTTCTTTTTCTACCATTACTTCTGGAACATCAATAGTTGCATTTTCAACTACTGCCTTTAGAACAGCATCTTCAAATTCTCTTTCTTCTCTAGCTTTGTTATTCTTTTCTAAATTAGCTTTAATATCTTCTTTTAATTCAGCTAATGTTTCAAATTCTGAAGCTTCACTTGCAAATTCATCATCTAGTTCTGGTAATTCCTTAACCTTTATATCCTTAACTAAAACTTCGAATCTTGCTTTTTTATTGTTTAATTCTTCTCTTCCGTAGTTTTCAGGGAATGTTACATTAACATCTACCTTATCTCCAACTTTAGCTCCTACTAATTGGTCTTCGAAGTTATCAATAAAGCTTCCTGAACCTATTTCTAATGAATAATCCTTGCCTTCTCCACCTTCAAAAGCAACATCATCAATGAATCCTTTGAAGTCTATAACAGCAATATCGCCCTTAGCAATTTCACCATCTTCTTTGCTTTCTATTCTAGCATTCTTTTCTTGCATTTCTTTTAATCTATTATCTACATCTTCGTCAGCAACTGGATATGTAGGTCTTTCAACTTTTAATCCTTTATATTCACCTAGTTGAACTTCTGGATAAACAACTACTTCAGCAGTATAAACGAAATCTTTTCCTTCTTCTGCTGTAACAATGTCTATATTTGGATAATCAACTGGTCTAATATTATTTTCATCTAAAGCCTTTCCATATGAAGAATCTATAGCAAAATTAATTGCATCTTCTAAAAGAACTCCTATTCCATAATATTTTTTAACAATATTCATTGGAACTTTTCCTTTTCTAAATCCTGGAACATTAAAGCTCTTTACATTCTTTTTATAAGCTCTTTTTATTGCTTCGTCAAACTTTGCTGCTTCCACAGTAACTTCAAGTTTAACAAGATTCTTCTCTATTTTTTCCATTTTAGCCTTCATTGTACTCTTCCTCCTAAAATAGTCCATACTATCGTAATTAATATAACTATGCCATTATAACATATTTCATGAATTATTTTCAAATATTTGTTTGAATTTCATATTAATTAATTAATTAATTCTCCATTTTGGTTTATATATTTAACATTGCCATCTATTAAAACTTCTAAACCTTTATCAGCTAAATTATTTAATTTTACATCCTTACCCTTTGAATTCCACAAGGTTTTATGAGATTTATCCTTAACATCCACTATCCATATATACTTATCTAAATCATACCCAAAATAAGGAACATTACTTATATATGCTGCTTTTGTATCTGAAACAAATTTAACTTCCACATTCCAAAGATAATTGCTATAAGTTTTTATCACATTATTTTTCTCAAAAACTTCTCCATTAGGAGCAACATAATTAGCTGCATGAATAATAGCTTCACTCTTATCTATATTAAATACTTTCATATCTTGATTTTTATCAATAGTTATCACTGCTGTTTTAGCTGGATTTATAGAATAAGTTAAATTAGCCCTATTTTCTTTAACATCCTTGAACTTTTGAGCGCCATTTACTTCTTCATATTCCATAACTAAAGTATCAGTTTCATTTACTTTAAATTCAATAAGTTTTTCCTCTACCTTTGTTTCCTCTTCCAATTTTTCTGAAGTTTCTTCTTCTGGAATTGTTTCTTCAATTAGATTTTCCTCATTTATTGAAGTATTATCTTCAGAATCAACCCAGGCTTGAATTTTATCTCTTACAGAATCAAAATTAATATTACTTATTAGTGATTTAGAAAGTATGATAATCGTTACTAGCAATATAAGAACAGTAATTATCATTATTTTTTTCCTACGTGCTCTCATTTTTCTCTCATACTCTCTACTAAATATGCTAGGCTTCCTCACACCCAAACCCTCCTAAAATTAATTATATATAAAAAGTATTTGCATTTACTTTCAATAAAAACCTATTTAGCTAAAATTATTTTCCACAACCACACTTTTTATCACTGCTCTTTGTGCTACAACATCCTCCACATTTAATTAATCCAAGATCCCTTAAATCTCCTATGGATAATTGAGCAACATTTTCGTCGTAATCCTCATAGTCTGGTGTAGATTTTAATATATCCTTATCAAATTCTATCATTATAATCACCTCATTATCTATTATATACTTAAATTTAAATATTCCATATATAAAATTTTAACTTTACATAAATTTATGCTTTTTCCTAATAATACTTAATTCTACAAGAAATTATGATATTTTTTAAATTTTTTTATAAAATATATTGGTTTTTTCGCCCAAATATACTATAATTATATATAAATAATACAGTATTAGATTTATTGTAAAATAAGTATTATCTCTAAATTAATAACCCCATAATGTTCATTTATCCCTTAAAAAATGAACATTAATCCCTTATAAAGAGCTGGAAACAGCTCTTTTTTCAATTCCCAAGTTTCAGTTTCCAATTTTCAGTTAGGGATAATTTTCAGGAGGCTGAAAATTTATAAAAATAGGACTCTTCAAAATCTAAATCTTGAAAAGTCCTTCCTAAAAACTGATATCTGAAAACTGAAAACTGAAAACTGAAAACTGAAAACTGAAAACTGAAAACTGAAAACTGAAAACTGTTTATAGGTAGTTCCATGGATTTACAGCTTGTCCGTTTATTCTTATTTCAAAATGAATATGTGGTCCTGTACTCATACCTGTGGAGCCAACATATGCTATAACTTCACCCTGGCTAACTGCTTGTCCTGAGCTTACAAGTAACTCACTATTATGAGCATAGAGGGTTTGAACTCCACCACCATGATCTATTATTATTACATTACCAAAGTCAGACATCCAGCCTGAATATGCTACAACACCACTTTTTGAAGCATAGACAGATGCACCATAAGGATCTGCAAAGTCAACTCCTCTATGGAATCCTGCTGCTCCTGTAACTGGATTTATTCTTGGGCCAAAATCATCTGTTACAGGTCCATAACCTGGTCTTAAAAATCCTTCTGAGCTTGGTTGATTTACTGTTTCACCATTTTGCTCGTTACTATTATTGTTATTTATTTCATTCAAAATACTATTTAATTGTGCTTCTAATTCTTCATTATATGCTGTTAAATCACCTATCTCACTTTCTAATTGTTCTTCCTGAGATGCAAGGCTATTAATAATACTTGTTTTTTCTGATTCTAAAGCATATAACTCGTTCATTTTGCTTTCTTGTTCATTTTTCTTTACAATAAACTCTTCTTGAACCTTAAGCAATTCATTTTGTTTTCCAACTAGGGACTCTTTATTAATTTCTATTTCTTCTAACTTTTTATTTATTTCTTCCTTCTCAAGCTGCAATTGTTCTTGTATATCTTTTAGTTCTTGAACCAATTGCTTGTCCATAGACATTACTTTAATTACGTCCCCTACATTGCTAAAAAACTCTGATAAACTTTTACTTTCTAAAACCATATATATCATATTTGTTGCAACATCTATTTTATAATAACTTCTTATTCTATTATCTAATAAGGCTTTTGCTTCTTCTTCTTCTTTCTTTTTTTCTTCTATCAATGATTCTTTTAAAGAAATTTCATTTTTAGTATTTTCTATTTCAATATTAATAGAATTTATTTCAGCTTGTACTCCATCTATTTTACTTTGATAAAAATCCACTTCAGCTTGGGCTTTTTGAAGCTCTAGGCTTTTTGAATCTATTTCATTTAAAACTCCTTGCAGTTCTTCTGATTCAACACCTATTTGGTCAATAATTTCATTTTTTTTCTTTTCTAATTCTTGTATGTTGGAATTATTTTGTTCTATCTGCTCCTGAAGGGAACTTTCTGTTTCTGCAAAATAAACCATGTTATTTGAAAAAACTATAGCCATTGCTATTGCAAAAGTTCTTATATTTTTTTTCATGCTAAAATACCCCCACCTATAATTTGACCTTTGGCAAGCCCCTTATTCTAAAATATCTATTATCCACTTATTACACTCTCTACATTTATAGATTCTAATTACAAAAAGACTTAAAGACATTTCACTTTCTTCAGTTAATTTTTCCGCTTCATCTTTTGTTATAAAGTTATCTTCCTTATCCAGAAAACCTGGTATTTCTACTATATAATTCTTATTTGTCATATTACAACAATCATTATTTCCTACAGTTTCTATTTCTTCATAATTAAGTTCTAAACTTAATTCTTGAATTATTGGTATTACATCATCATAATCTTCTATATTATCTAAAAATTCTTCTTCGTAAAACTTTAAATCTTTTATTTCGAATATTTTTTTCATAATTACACACCTTTATTTATATTTCATTTTAATTTTATATTTAATCTTATTTTTTATCAAGGTATAAATCTACTAGAAAACGGGAATTTCTACTTTTTAAGACTTTCTTAATAACTCTTCTAATATTTGCTAAGTCTGCCATTGTTATAAACTTCCTTGCATTAAATTATCCATATTGAAAACAATAATAGAGTAAGGTTACTATAAATTTTTAGGAGGATTAATGGTATGGGCGTAAAAGATGATTCTTCAACAAACCAAGGAAAGAAGCAGAAAAAGGAAAAGGCTTCTGGAACTAAGGGTATTAAGAAAAATAAATAGTTTCTATTTACGAAAAAAGGAGCAGCCGCTAATGAATTTCAATTCAATAAGGCGACAGCTCCTTTTATATTTTTCTTTCTTAGTTTTTCTTTTCTAAACTTTCTTTTAATTTTTCAAGTCCAAAAATTAAGGCCCCTCCTATTGCAAAGAACACTATGCTAAAATTACTAAAGTCCATTGGAGGTAATGGATTAGAAAGGGTAGTAGGTCCCATAATTACTGGATATATAGATCCAATCATTAATCCCAGTATTACATATATTGCTTTTGATCTATGATTAGCTAAAACATATTTTAATAATTTTATTGTAGTTAATATTCCTGTAATAATTCCTAAACCAAAAATAACTAAAATAGGCATGTAGCTAAAATCAAAAGAAAGAAATTCTTTAATAGCTGATATTATGGGTACATAAAGACCAAAAATTAATAATAGTGTTGAGCCAGATATGCCTGGTAAAACCATAGCACATATTGCAATAGCTCCACAAACAAATGTATATATGACTAATCCAATATTTAGATTCCCCATAGATAAATCCATTCCACCACTATTAGTTGAAGGGTTAAAATATGTAATAGCTACTACTATTAAAAATCC
>FZPS01000185.1_pt44 | contig 11541 bp, 13 predicted proteins | sample 1817821 | NCBI WGS metagenome assembly FZPS01 (sample SAMEA104158645, study PRJEB21678) | metagenome | place: Germany | collected 2015-04-21 | reverse complement strand
CGTTCAACTCTTATTTTGTCTTGAGGTTTTTGAAATTCCTCGTGCAACAAAAATATTTTTTCTAAAAATGTTCGCTCAGGATTTACAACAGGAATACTTATCGGTTTATCCGCGAAAAGTTTATCTTTATAAATTTGTGAAACAAATGTTCCAAAAGTTCTTTGCGTAAATGGTTCTCTCAACGAACGACTGCCAATTTCTACCAAAATACCTGGTTTTAAATAGGTATCTATTTCCGTAAGTTTATTGTAATAAATTTCAATAATCAAAGGGTCTTGGTCACGATTTTCTACTTCACGAGGTTTTACATTTACTTCCCTAAAACCTAACTCGGCAAATTTTTTTTTCAGTTCTTCAGCAAAGACTTCTTTTATAAATATAAACGATTCTTTTCTTAATTTTTTTACATCTTTTTTGGATAATTCGCCTGTAAAACCTAAAAATTCTCTATCTAACGCCAGATCAATATCTTCTGAAAAACGTTGTATCAAATTCCAAGCTTTACTTAATGATGTTCCTCCTTTAAACGTTAAAGCTTTTGCACAGTCCATTGAAAAAATCACAGACAAAGTATGCGTAACCCACCAATCTTTTTCTGTGGCTGATGAAGACGGTAATCCCACTTTTCTACTTGTTTCTGCAAACAATCTTTTTTTTAGTTTCATCTGGCAATTGAAACCATTCCTGCAAATGTTCAAATTTATTCATTGATAGTAAGTAATTTTCGAATCCAAACAGGTGCTAACAACAAATCGTGTTGCAAATGCTTAGGATTTTCATTTTTTAAAATGTTTTTAATATGATTTATTTCTTCGACAGTTACTTGGTCCTTACCAATTTTTCGTAACGCCTGAATTGCTAATGTACTAATTTCTCCAACAAAAGCTAAGTTTTTAGAACTTGCTTTTTTAAACACAATAGATTGTTTTCCAATTTTAATTTTTCTTGCCGATGTGTCAGAATAAAAAACAATGTTTAATGGAAGTTGGGTTGTTAGTCCTAATTTATACATTGCATAACTCCCAGTCGGAACAATTTTAGCTCTATCTCTTTTAGCAATAGCAACAGCAATTTCTTCAATACTTGGCAACACTTTCCCAATGTAAGGGTCAATTATAGGACGAACATAAATACCTGTAGCAACTCTTTCTAACTCTTCTGATTTTACCAAGCGTTCTAATGCCTTATGTATTGCTTTTGTATTGGAAATATTAGCAAAATTCTCCACAAAGAAAATAGCACCTCTTGGTTTTTTCTTTATTTTTGCTAACACTTTTGCTTCAACACTTTTAGACATTTTTTAACCATATTTTTGTCGCAAATTTAGTAAATATTTGCGACAAAACAAATAATTTTTATTTTATTTTTATAGCTGTTTTATCTGCTACTTTTTTCAAAACAAATCTCTAAAGCTAGTATGCTTGCGGTGCAATAACCACACTACGATAAGCCCAAATACAAAAGTAGAAGTACTGGTTTCAATCATATGGCTAAGCCTTATGCTAGCAATTGGCATTAATGGATTTGGTAAAATATGTCCCAAATGTGGAATTGCAAAAAGAAATCCTACCAACAGAGCTGTTGCCCATGGCTTGACATTGGAACCTATAATTATTGGTATTACTATTATTGCAAACAGCATACCTCTAAATAATTGCAGTAAAATTAAACCAGGATTTTCACTTATTTGAGCAAATGTATGTGTGAAAAATGTTTGAATTTCGCCGGGACTACCATAAAATGCTCTAAGTTCTGGATTTTGCCATGCTATGTAATACCCTGCTAACCAATATATTATCAAATAAACAATAGCAATAACACCAAGTTTCAAAATCAATTGCTTAATTGGCATAAACTCAAACTTAACTGTGGCAACATCATTTTTCTTCCATCTTTTACATATAAGAACAGCAAGAGGAATATAAACAAACGGTACTGACAAACCCATAATAAACAAACGGGGAAGTAAATCTGGCGATACTGTTAAATTTTTAAGAAAATACCAAGTTTCAATTTGAGTAAGAAATGTAAACGAGCCATAATAAGCCAAAGCTAAAAACAATGCCAAACGCCAGCCTCTCCACCGCGAAGTAAGTATTAATGCAAGTATTAAAAATGTATTGATTATTGCTAACACAAAAGCACCAACTTCCTGACTAAGCAAACCTGGTTCTGATGAAAGACCTTGCATCGAATCTCCCATAACCATTGAACCCAAAATCCAAATAGGAAAATAAAGGAATATCAATAAAATTATTCTAAAAAAACAAATAAAAGTTTTCTTTAAATTCATGCTTTTTACATTAAGTTTTTAATCACACAAATATACTATTTTTTGAGACACAAAACTAAAAAAAACAAGGTTTTTCAGCATTTATTTTGCTTCGTTTTTCTTTTGCAATTCTCTTTCAATAAGAGCTTTTAAATCAAGAAACTTATTCATATCTTCATCATATCCTGAATCATTTTTGTCAAGTATTAGCATAGCATAATTAAAATATTTATCTGCCATTTCTGGCTGATTATTTTGCAAATATGTCTGACAAAGCATACCAATCAAATAAACAATACGATAACCAACGTCTGCATACTTTGCCATTACTAACGCATCATTTGTAAGAATTACTGCTTCCTCATATTTTTCAGCTTCAGCAAACTTAGTCGCTTGTGTCAAAAAATCAAAAACAATTAAGTCAAAAAAATCTCCCTCTTCTGCAATTATAGACTGTCTAAAATCTTCGTAAGTCATATTTTATTTATTTTAGTTTATATCTTTCTTTTAAGTCTCTTAATTACTTTACGTTACACTATGGTTTTTATATTCTGTTTCAGTTGTCAAGTATTTCTTGACTACTGAATTAAAATCATTTTGAACTGTTCGGGAATTCCGAATAGTTGAGTCTATATTTAATTCGCTTTTCTCTAAAATGTGCTTTATATATTTATAGCAATATTTCACAAAGCGAACTGTTTTAATTGAGATGTAATTTTAAATGTTTAATTGCTATTTGAATAAAGTTTGGATTTGTAAACAATGTTTTTTTACGATTGCTCCATTTTTCCAACTCTTTAATAATTTCTTCTTGCGTATGAACATTCTTTTCTGTAATGATAAAATCAATAGTTGAAAGCAGTTCTAAAGCAAAGGGTGAATAAAATCCTGATAGAAATGCTTTAGTTTTTTGAACAATATCATTATGCTCTTTGTTTTCGGGTTTGTTTAAAAATTCATTTACTTCTGTTTCGGCATCTGGAATTAAGTTTAATTCTTCAAATGGTTTTTTATCTTTTGCACTATATCCCATTATATAGCTACCATTAAGGTAGTACAAAACGTGCTTTACTTTTCCAGAATAAGGTCCATAAAAATTGGGTTGAAAGTTTAACTTAAAAGTTTCTTGAGCTCCAAAACGTTGAAGAAAATAAGCAATTTTTTCAGATGAAAATTCTGACACGAACTCTCCATTGCGAACCAATTCATACAAAACAGAAAGCAACATTGCTCTTGCAGGAGTAGTTTTACTCGCTCTTTTTTCATTATTTCTTGAACATCTGTACTTGGTTCATAAATATAAATATCACAATCCACATCTGCCAAATATTTTTCTAAAAGTTGTTTCACTCTATTCCAATCCAAACCACCATGACCAGAACCTAATGGTGGAATAGCAATAGATTTTATATTCTTTTCCTCAATTACTTTCACAAGTTCGACTAAACCTGCTTCAATATATTGATACTCCGAAGGTAAACGCCAATTAGTTTTTGTGGGAAAATTAATAATAATTTTTTTACCCGACAGCAATGTTTCTTCTTCGGTAACCAAAAGTTTCCCAATTTTTAATTCTTTACTCTTACAAGCATTAACATATAATTTATAATTGTTTGGAAACATATTTTTAAACTGCAAAGCAATGCCTTTCCCCATCACACCTACAGTATTGACAGTGTTTACCAAAGCTTCTGCTTCGCTGTTTAATAAATTACCTATTTTGTATTGTATCATATTTTAAAAATAATAATTTGGTCTAACATGCACATTAGTAACATCTTCGCCAATTTGTGCCGTTATCAACGGCATTAATACATTTTTATTAATACCACGTTTCACAAAGCAAATATACACTTTTCTTAGAAGCAAAACTAACAATACTTAAAGATTTTTATAGCTTGTTGTGTGTTAAGAACTTTAGAATTTACTTTCTTTCAATAAAAACAATTAAAATACACATTATCTAAACTGACATAAATACGTGCTAACGACAAACTATATTGTGCTCACATTTTAAAAATTCATCTGATAATTATTTCCAAATTTTCAATCGTTTTTCAATTTCTTCAACCAATTTCTGATTGTTTCGGAAAAGAAAATTAAAATTAACAAGCTGATTCAATTTTATCTTAGCTTCTTTAGGTGTTAAAGCTGTTGTTTCAACAAACTTGTCAAAAATCCAAAGCATACCGTGATATTCAATACTTTTGTTTTTAGCATAATTTCTAAGAGTTTTATCACTACTCAACACACAAGCATTAATTTTATTGGCAACATGTAAAACAGATTTATCTGCTTCGGATAAAGATTTGGATAATTTTCATTATAAATTTCAATAAAGTCTTTTTCTTGCAGATTATGAACTTCTAGTTTACCAACAGACTGATAGGCTTTAAGAACTTCTTGTTGTTCAGAATACAACTCAAACAAAACCGCAGAAGTAGTATGTATTTCTAAATCAAGATTAAAAAAAGATTTTATCAATCCTAAATCATACAAATCAATAAAAATATTAGCATCGGTAACTGCAACTTTTAATTTCATCTTTTACTAATTGAAATGACACAAAACTAAAAAATCATCTGATGTTTACTTCTAAAATCTGCCAATGTTTGATTACTCAAAGAAGCTGCCTTTGACATTGAGATTTGTTCTTCAACTAAAGCACGAAACAAAAGTTGTTCAAAACGATTACTTTCCTCTACACCGAGATACTCAAAAGGTTCATCAATTTTCCAATTCATTTGCTTAATGAAAAAAAAGAATTGCTTAGTATAATGTTCGTTTATAATACCACAGTCTTTAGCCCTCATAACAATTGCTTGCATAGAGATGCCATATTGTTTTTTGATATTACCCAACTCATTTATTGAAAGTTTATTTCTGCGATCGCCCAACTCTGCTTTTATAGTTTTTTCTGGCAATAACATTGCACCCGCAAATTGAAAACATAAAGTTTCCTTTTGTTTTAAAGTAATATCGCCAAAAGTTAAAAGCAAGTGTGCTAATTCGTGAAGTAGTGTAAACCTAATTCTATCGGGCTTATTGATTTTTAGCACATTATATGCAATTACAGGAATAGAACCATTTACAAAAGTTTGTAAACCATCAAAGTCATCATTAACATCTAACTTTACCACCTTAATATTTTTATCTTCTAACAGTTCAACAACATTAAAAATTGCTCCATTACCTAAATTCCAATATTCTCTTAATTGATTTGCAGCTATATTTACTTGTTCGTAAGAAGTAATAGCGGCAAGGTTTTTAAGCGGATTTTCAAATTCAACCCTCAATCCTAAAATTTCTTCTAGTTCCAAATAACGAGAAAGATACTCTTTAGTTTTTTCCTTAATAATTGAAGCCTCTTTTCGTGGTATTTTGCTCAATTTACGATACTCTATCTCGCCTAACTCCACTTTAGTTCTTCTAAAAAAGTAATCTGGATTTACACCTAATGCCTTACTTAATAAATTAATTTTATCATTATCGGGCATCACTTCACCTTTCTCGTAACGATGCAAAGCCTGACGAGAGAGCTGATTACTCAAAGCATTAGCCAAATCCTGTAATGAAAAACCTTTCATTAAACGAGCTGACTTTAATCGCTCTGCAAATATCTTTTTCATTTTGTATTAATTTGAATTATACTGCAAAGATAATAATTTTAGTTTACAAATAAATAATATTTATAACATTAATATTTACAATTTGTAACTATGAAAACACAATACACTAACACAACATTAGTATTATCATACTTTTTATATTGATAACAAAATCTATAAACCCATAAACAAAGTTGACAAATTTAGAAAATACATCTTACTTTTAAACCTATAAAAAACATTTTCCACTCCCTAAATATACAAAATTCTTTAACATAAAACTTTTTACTGGCTAAAATATTAGTTTTATAGTATCCATATTGAGAAAAAATGTATTTTTGCAGCGTTTTTAATATTATTTTATGAAATTTATTAAATCTCTTGTCGCAATTATTATACTTACAACTGCAAGTGCAATAATTTTTTCTTGTAATTTTAGTAAAAACAACAAGCCTGACAAAAACGACAAACCTGCTAAAAGCATTGACACTTTAGATATTGATACATTATCCGATAAAATTGATTATCCTAAAGACACAAGTTTAGACCAAATAGCAGCATTATTGGCTGGCGACAATGCCAATGCTTTTAAAAATATTTTCACAGATAAAATGACTTTCTGGAATAATTATAAAGCTTCCATTGACACTCCTTGGCAAAAAATTACTGAGACAAGACTTTCGAAAATGGACAAGTGGACAAAAGATGAAATTTGCACAAAAATAAATGACACCGCACTAGTATTCTATCCATTTTCTGGACCTGATTTTCTAAATGCTTTTCATTTATTCCCAAATGCAAATGACTATATTTTGGTTGCTAAAGAAAAATTAGGCAATATCCCTGATTTGTACTCTATGACCGAAGAAGACCTTGACTCATATTTGAATGCTGTAAATTTCGGGTTAAGAGATATTTACCAACGTAGTTATTTCATTACTTTGAACATGGATCAAGACTTGCGTAAACATAAAGCTGATGGTGTTTTACCCCTACTTTATGTGTTTTTAAACCGCACTGGACACGAAATTTATGAATTTGGTTACTATAAACTAAACAATGATGCAAAAAGTTTCACTAAAATCGAAAAGCCAAGCAATTCTCTGAAAACAGCAGAATGTATTTGGTTTAAAATCAGAAAAAAAGGTGATGACAAACTAAAAAATCTACTTTATTTTTATGCTGATATTTCTAATGAAGGTTTTGAAAACAATCCTGCATTTTTGCAGTATTTACAAAATTTAAGAACTTGTAATACATTTCTAAAATCTGCTGCATATTTAAACCACTATGGAAACTTTTCGAACATAAGAAATATTATATTAAATTCAGCTTCTGTTTTGGAAGACGATACTGGTGTTCCTTTTAGATATTTTAATAATGATGAGTGGACGCATTACCTTTATGGAGTTTACGATAAACCAATTCCAGATTTTTCTTCAACATATTTATTCCAAGAAGACCTCGAAAAAGCTTATAATACTTCTAATGTTAAAGCTCTTGATTTTTCGTTGGGCTATCACTGGCGTGATGGAAATCAAAACTGGATGCTATTTGTAAAAAACATTGATAGTACTGAAATAGAAACGAATATTTTGGCTGGAGAATAATAACAAATAAACTTACTTCTCATTCAAATACTTATTCAAAGCATTTTTATGAGCATTTATTATTGTTTGTTTCAAATGTTCGGGTTGAATTACTTTTACATTTGCTCCCATTGATAATAATTCCATAATAAAATCATAGGTAATAACAATGTTTAAGCTAATTCTCAATTCTTTTTCATTATCAATTAAAATTTTTTGCGATGGGTGCAGTGTCAATGCTTTAACATATTTGCCCTGTATATTTGTAAAAGATAAAATTATTTCTTCAGCGTTGTTTTTTTCGGTAGTTATCACACCAAAATTGTTTTGGAATAATTTGTGAATATTGAAATCAGAAGGTTTTTTAAACTTTTCGTTCAAGATAGCAAGTTCGCTCAAACGGTCGAGTGCAAAAGTTCGCAAAGGCTTGGCAGAGCTTTCGTAACCAACAACATACCATATGTTTCTAAATTCTTTTAAGCCATAAGGACAAATTTTTCTTACTTCAGTTTCTTTATCACTAAATTTTTTATAAACAAAAGAAATTTTAAACTCATTTTTAATTGCATGAATCAAGCCGTATAAATTATTAGTTCCTTTTGCCTGCCTGCTTTCTAAATGAATAAATTCTGTTAGATTTTGCGTTACAGTCAACAAATTTAAAATATCAAATGCTTCGCTTATTCTTTCAGAAATTTCTGGCTCTCCTTCTTCGCTGATGCGATAAACTTTATTGCCGTAATCATACTCTATGTCAATATTAAAAATGCTTCTAATATCGTTCACATCTCTTTGGAAAGTTCTTTTAGAAATATTAAAATTATAGCCTTGAATATCTGATTCCATCTCAAGAAACTTAGCTAATTCCTCAAAACTTACAGGATTATTTCTGAGTTTTCTAATAATCAAATTGTAACGCAACAAAGTAGTTCTTTTAGACATAATTTGTAATTTTTGTCAAATATATTCAAACTTAGCGACAAAATGTGTCGTTGTGCTTATTTTTTAAATGGATTGAGTGAAAATTATATTCCAGTAAGGTTTCTAAAAAAATCATTAATTATTACCATAGCGAGAGTGATTTGCTCGCTCTGATGTGCAATCCGAGTGTTGGAATATCACATTCAGATTGCACATCAGAGCGAACAGGAGCATTTAATTATTGTTAATTCGTTCTACTTGGTCATCTCTGGAAGGTTTTTGTTGCCAAGCTAATAAACAATAAGTATCATCGTTTGGAATAAGAATATAACTTGCGCCATCTAATTTTGCTGTTCCTTTTATTAGCTTTTCTTTCCATTTTGGCATCCCTTCTGGAATAGAATAGTTAGCTGCAATATCAGCAAATGAGTTTACTTCCATTCTTTTTAATAATAATGATCTTAAATATGATTTTTTCCAATCATCACTTTTTGCAAAATAAACTAAATCGGAATTTTTATTAAGTAAAAATCTTTTAGGACATTTAAAACTATCTGACCAACTACCCCAACATTCGTAATAATCATTTTCTTTAATTGTTAAAAATGCCCTTTTAAAGTCATCGGTTATTGGTTTATCAATGTCATCAAGTTCATTTTTAATTATTTCCTGCAAGTTTTTTAGTTTTTCAACATCAAAAGATGAAACATTGGTATTGTCATAATCGATACAATATAAAGCAAAATCAATATCACCCTTAAAAAAGTTTAAATCTTCCATTCTGAAAATAATTTTTTTGTATGCTACATTACTTTCAATGATAGTTGCTTTATCTTTCTCGTGTTCAACTTGATTTTTTCCAAATTTTAATTTATTATTTTCGGTTACTTTTAAAAGAGATTTATAAATATCGCCACAACCTACTTTATCTTCATCTGATAAATGTTCTACTAATTTTATTGCTGAAATAAATTTTGTCGGCCTATCAATATCTGAATTTTTAACAATATTTCTAATTACACGCATCCATTCGTTAAACTTTTCTTGATCAAATTCTTTTTTGTTTTCTTTAATACACTTCAAATATTGTGTTTGGGCAAAAAACATGACCCTCATAGGATAAGTAAGTCTTTCAGTAATAAAATCCTTAAAAAGCGTACTGCTTTTCAAATAATTCCACAAATTTATTTCAGGTTTAACTTTATCATTACCTTGCTCAGAATATAAATTAAGACAATCGACTAAATCATCACAATCCTGTTCTTTTTTAAAATCATCTGGTCTGACCTTTGTTGGATCTTCTATCAACTCTGCAATTCTGTATTCATATTCTTCTTTATCTTCTGTAGATGAGTCATTATAATTTAGCGCATAATTATACATAGCAATTCCTGCAATAAAGTTTAGAAATTTATCATCAATCAAGCCATCTGCATCTCTATATTTCCAGAATAAATCTGTCCATATAGTATCTATTTTCTTTGCAAACTCACCTTCCTGTTTTTCAAGTTTATTGATTTTAATATATTTTTCAAATTTCGATTTAAAATTTTCAAATGCTGTTAATTGCTTACCTCTTGCATTCATTTTTATATATAAATCATCTGAAAGTCCGAAATTTTCCAGTTCAATGTAATGGAAAGTGATATTATTTAATTTATCCCAAACTTCTATTTCATTTTTAAAGGTTTGATGAATAGAATCCAACATTGTAAGCATTGATTTTATTGTTGGGTCTTTTTTCCAAGAAAGAAAAAACCAAGGACTATCAATAATAGTTTTAGATAGCTCATTGTTTTTTGGTTTTGTTTTATCTATATCGTAATAATCTGTTCCCAATAATTCGGTAAAAACTATTCCGTCTTCTATCAATTTTTCACAAAATTCCCTTGAACTTATTCGTGTTTCATAAGTGAATTTTTTTAATTGCTTTTCTACTACTGTGTCAATTATTTTTCCTTCTTTTTCAGCTATGTACCAGTGCAACAGAAATAAAGTTGTTAATCGTTGTTGTCCATCTAGGGGTTGTAATACATCATCTTTTACACTGCCATATATAAAATCTAATTCTAAAGGTTTATCCTCTTTAACAGCATTGAACAAAGCTTTTAAAAAGTTTTTTCGTAGTTCCTCTTTCCCTTCTCTACCCTGAGCATAATCTCGTTGTATAATAGGAATTTCAATTTTTTTATATTTATTAATTAATTCGAGGAAAGTTAATTTTTCTGATTCTGGATTATTTTTCATATTTATTTCTTTTTTTATTCTGTTTGTGGTAAATATTTCTTTGTTACTTCTTCTATGTTATTAAAATACGAATTTCTATCGTCTTCATTCCAAATTTCAATGCTTTTCACGTCATTGGTATAGTATTTCATAAAAACATTCTTTGTGCAAATAGGAATAAAAGTTCCCTCTAACTCTCGTTCGATTATTTTTCTTCTTTTTTCTTTAAAAGAATCATTTTTATATGAACGATTTGTACTACTGTCTAATAGACAAAGATTTTGCAAGCTATTATCTTCTTTGCCTAATACAAAATCAATAATCTTGCTAAAGTTCTCTTTTGTGGTAGATTTACCTGAGTTTATAATTTTTTCAATTTGAATACACATCTTATCGAAATTGTTCTTTTTTTGAGGTTCATCCGTTTTGATAAAATTGTTTTTGAGCCATTTAGCTTGATCTTCCTCTTTAACTTTAACGTTAGAAGCAATAGCGTGAATATGTTCAACGTCCCAACGCTCTATTTTGTAGCGATAGAAAGGGAAACGACTTGTTTCGTTTTTATTGTTAAGCATTGTTTGGACATTATGCAATAATAAGAGTTTACGTACACGATTATCTCCATATTTTAATTGTTCCAAATCAATATCTTTGATTTCTTCTTCTATTTTCTTATTTATTAATTCTATAAATCCAGTTTTTGTTTCCCCTTCTTTTTTAATAAGAATGTCTTTTATATTTACTCCTATAGTAATCAGATAGCCTACTTTGTGATACAACTCTCTGTCATTATACCACTCTTCGAGTGTTTGAAAACATTTCTTAACTTCTTGCCAAATGTCGTTTATATCTTCTTCTGATTTAGTTTTAAATTTTTCGCTAAAGAAACGAAAGGTTGAATATTCATCATTACCAAATCTTTCTT
>FZPS01000186.1_pt242 | contig 11544 bp, 11 predicted proteins | sample 1817821 | NCBI WGS metagenome assembly FZPS01 (sample SAMEA104158645, study PRJEB21678) | metagenome | place: Germany | collected 2015-04-21 | reverse complement strand
GTTTAGAATTAACCAAAAGAGGCTCAGGGTCTACAACATCTAAACATACACCTAATAAATGATCTTCCTCTAATGCTTTTATTAATCCATCAGTATCTACAGTTTTACCTCTACCAACATTTATAAATACAGCATCTTTTTTCATTTTCTTAATTCTATTATAATCAAATATTTTATCAGTCTCTTTTGTATGAGGTAAAGATAAAGCAACAATATCAAAGTCACCTATTACATCATCAACATTATCAAAAGTATAAATATTATCTATATAATCTGGTTTTTCAGAAATTGTTCTTTTTACACCACTAACATTACAACCCAAAGCTTTCATCTTTCTTGCAAAAGAATAACCAATATCACCTAAACCAACCACAAGAACATTACTACCATATACCCTTTTAACTTTACCTAAATACTCCCATGACCTATAAATCTTGTTATCAATATATTCATGAAATCTTTTATAAAGTGTAAAAACAGCAGTTATCATATACTCCGCAATAGCTTCTCCATAAGCTCCAGTAGAATTGGTAAGTATTATATTTTCATCAATATCTAAAAACTGCTCAACTCCTGCAGTTTCAAAATGTATCCATTTAAGATTATTAGGCTCTTTAAGCAATTTCATTGTTAAATTACCAATTAAAACATCAAATTCATTTAATTTTTCTAACGTTACTTCTTTTCTATTACAAAAAACTAAATTAACACCTTTACATTCATCAATCATTTTTTGTTTAAGACTTTCATCAACTTCTATTAAAACAAGTATATTTAACATTTTATCACCCTCATTTAACCTTGATTATACCATGTATAATTAATGAATTTTAATAAATACATATGATATAATTATGTTGTCAATGGAGGACTTAAATATGGGAACTTTTAAAATTAGTTTTATATTATTAATTGTTGTAGCAGTATTATTAGTTGCTTATGCAATAAGTACTTACAACAGATTTGTATCTTTAGGAAATAAAGTTGATGAAGCATATTCAACAATGGATGTTTATCTAAAGAAAAGATATGATCTTATACCTAATATTGTAGAAACAGTAAAAGGTTATGCAAAACATGAGTCACAAACTCTAGAAAATGTAATTGCGGCTAGAAATAAAGCACTAACAAGTGCAACTCCTGCAGAAAAAGCAGAAGCTGAAAAAGAATTCTCAGGAACATTATCTAGACTATTAGCTTTAACTGAAGCATATCCAGAATTAAAAGCTAATACAAACTTTATGGAATTACAAGGTCAACTAACAAATATGGAAGGCGAAATTGCTAACGCAAGAAAATACTATAATGGTGTTGTTAAAACATTCAATACTATGGTAGAAAGCTTCCCAAGCAACATACTTGCTGGAATATTCAATTTTAATACACAACCATTATTCACTGTTACTAGCGAAGCTGAACGTGAAAATGTAAAAGTACAGTTTTAATATATCGCTTTTAGCGATATTTTTAGGAGGTTAAATATGAAATTTATAAAGAAAACATTGATAGTAGTTTTAACCTTATTACTTTCAACTACATTTTTTACAAAAAATACAAATGCTACAGACCAAAGATTTTCTTTTAGTAATGTAGATGTTGTAATTGATGTTTCAGAGAAAGGTGTTTTTACTGTAACCGAAACATTTGATGTTGATTTTTATGAATCCATGAGAGGAATTTATATCAACATCCCAACAAAATACACAAACTACACATGGCTTGTTGATGGTAAACAAGTAGTAAAAGATTATTTTTGGCCAGTAAGCAACATAAAAATATTATCAAATCACAATTCTTATATTGAAAGAAATTCATATGGTGTATCCATAAGATTAGGTGATGCAGACCGTTATGCCAATAAGCATGAAACATATAAGATCCAATATAAAATTCATTCAACTGACTTAGACTTAGGTGGATTCCAAGCATTTTATTACAATATAGTTGGAGATAAATGGAACAATGATATTTATAATGCAACTTTTACTATAAATATGCCAAAAGAATTTGATGAATCTAAAATATACTTTTATACAGATGGTACTAATTTAGATCCAAACTTCAAATATGAAGTAAATGGAAATACTATAACAGGTTCATTAAATACAACCATAAATTATGGTAGAGGTATAACAATTAAATTAGATTTACCGACTGATTATTTTGATTTTTCTAAAAGTAATACACCTTTAATAATCACAATAATCTCTTCAATATTATTAGCAGCATTATCTTTCTTTACATGGGCTAAACATGGAAAAGATGATGAAGTGATTGTAACAGTAGAATTTGAAGCACCAAAAGAATTATCAAGTGCTGGTGTTGGTTATGTAATGAAAAATAGTGCAACAACTAAAGATATTGCATCATTATTCTTAGAATGGGCAAACAAAGGCTATATAACTATCTCAGAAAAAAATGATGAATTAGTATTTAAAAAAGTTAAAGAAATCGATCCAAATGAGCATTCTTATAATGTAAACTTCTTTAATAATATCTTTAGAAGAAGACCGATTATTACTACAGATGATCTTGATGATAAATATAGTGATTATATGACTGCAGTATATGGAGTCACAAAATATTTTAATCAAAAAGATAGAAGACTTTATTCTCAAGCATCAATTGGTTATCAAATTCTATTTACTTTCTTATCAATATTACCTATAACAATTATTAGTGGATATTCTTTATATACAACTTATTATGATGCAGCAACAGCTCTTATTGTATCTGCTTTTATTGGAGGGGCATTATTACTTAGTTTTGGTTCTATAATTTATTTAATTAAAAACTTTAAAGGTACTTCTTTAGGTATTAAATTAGGAATATTAATACTTTCGATTTCATTTATTATGTCCGCTATTTTTGGAAGTATGTTTATAATGACTTCCGCAAATATATCACCTACATATTTTATAATTATATGGATACTAACATTTATAACTATAATACCTACAGCATTTATGGATAAAAGAACAAAATTTGGTACAGAAATGTATGGTAAAGTTTTAGGTTTAAAAGAATTTATAGAACACGCTGAAAAAGATAGAATCAATATGTTATTTGAAGAAAACCCTCAAATTTATTACCACATACTACCTTATGCATATGTATTAGGACTTACAAATGTTTGGAGAAAACATTTTAAAGATATGGAAATGGTACAACCTGATTGGTATGAAGGAGATCACTTCTCATACAATAGATTCTATTCTAATATGAATAGTAGTATGTCATCAATTTCTCGTCCTACTCCTCCAGCACCTTCTGGAAGCAGTGGCGGAGGTGGAAGCTTCTCATCTGGAGGAGGTAGCTCCTTTGGTGGAGGTGGATCTTCTGGTGGAGGATTTGGTGGATCTTCTGGTGGAGGATGGTAGTTGTTTAACCAAAATAAAAGGTATTAAATGGATTTAATTTCCAATAATACCTTTTTTAATATCTATATTTCATAGCTCTATCTATTTCTCTTTTTGCATCTTTTAACTTTTCAGTATTTCTTTTATCATACAATTTTTTCCCTTTAGCTAAAGCTATTTCAAGTTTAGCTCTACCATTTTTCAAATATAACTTTGTAGGAATAATTGTATATCCTTGTTGTTGTATTTTTTGTTTTAATTTTCTTATTTCTCTTTTATTAAGCAATAATTTTCTTTCTCTAGTTTCATCATGATTATATCTGTTTCCATGGTCATAAGATGAGATATGCATTTCTTTAATAAAAGCTTCATCATTAATAATCGATACATAAGCATCTTTAAAATTAACTTTACCTTGTCTTATTGATTTAATTTCAGTACCAACTAAAACAAGTCCAGCCTCAAACTTTTCTTCTAAAAAATATTCATAAGATGCTTTTCGATTATAAGAAATTACTTTTATACTCATACTACCTCCAACGACTTAATTTTGATTTAGGTTTACTTACCAACTCAAAATCAATTGTTCTAGCAAGTTTATTAGCACCAACAACCTTGACCTTAACCTTTTGACCTAAAGATATTCTCTTAGCTGTATTTTCACCAATTAAGCTAAGTATACTTTCATTAAAATGATAATAATCATCTCTTAAAGTATGAATATGCACTAAACCTTCTATAAGATTATCTAACTCTACAAAAAATCCAAATGTTGTAACTGAAGAAACAATGCCTTCATAAACTTCTCCAATATGATCTAACATGTACTCTGCCATTTTCATAGAATCTACATCTCTTTCAGCATCAATTGATGCTCTTTCTCTTTCAGATGTAAGTATTGCTAATTCACACATTAATTTTTCATCTTTTTCTAAATCATCATAATTATGATTGAAACAATATTTTTTAAGCATTCTATGAACAATTAAATCAGGATATCTTCTAATAGGTGAAGTAAAATGTAAATAATCTTCTAAAGCTAAACCAAAATGTCCAATTGGTTTTGCATCATATCTAGCCTTTTGCATACTTCTTAACATTAATGTAGATATTACAGGATAATCTTCACTATCTTTTAAACCATTTAAATATTTTTGAATATCTTTTGGTCTTAAAGTAGAACCCTTATATTTTAAAGTATGACCCATTAAAGAAGAAACTCTCTTAAACTCCTCAATTTTCTTTGAAGTAGGACTTTCATGAATTCTATAAAGTGTAGGTATACTTAAATGTTTTAAATGTTTTGCAACACACTCATTAGCACTAATCATAAAATCTTCAATAATATTTTCAGATTCTCTTCTTTCTCTTTTTTTAATATCTACTACTTTACCTTTATCATCAACAACTATCAAAGCTTCTTCTTTGTCAAAATCAATACTACCATTTAAATCTCTTCTTTTTCTAATAAGTTTTGCACAATCTCTCATTAAATAAAACAAATGAGAAATATCCTTATATTTTTTATTAACTGATTTATTACCTTCAAATATCTTATTAACATTATTATATGTCATTCTATACTTAGATTTTATTACAGATTCAAATAAATCATAATCAACTATTTCACCTTTATGATTAACATTCATAACACAACTTAAAGTAAGTCTTTCCACATCAGGATTTAAACTACAAATTCCATTACTAAGTAAATGAGGTAACATAGGAACAACCTTGTCAACCACATAAGTAGAAGTCCCTCTTTTTCTTGCCTCAATATCTAAAGGTGTGTTCTTTCTTACATAATAAGAAACATCCGCAATATGAACACCCAATTTATAACCATGAATAGTTTTTTCTATACTAATTGCATCATCAAAATCTTTTGCATCATCACCATCAATAGTAACTATATCTAAATGAGTTAAATCTTTTCTTCCCTTTTTACAAGATTCACTAACTTCTTGTGGGATTTCTTTTACTTGATTCAAGACTTCTTCAGGAAATACTGGGTCTATTTCATAACTCAATAAAATAGATAAAATATCTACTCCTGGATCATCCTTATGACCAATAATTTGTTCTATTGCAACTTCCATTATTAAACTTTTTCTATTTTTATTTACATAAGGATATTTAACAATTTTAAATAAAGCTTTTAACCCATTAACAAGTTTAAATTTATCAGCATTAACTACCTTAATCTTATAATTATTAAGTCGCTCTTCATCAAGAGTAACTACAACAACTTTTTTAACAATTGTTAAAGTTCCAATAACTTTAACTGTATTTCTTTTAATTATCTTCTCAACATAACCTAAATCATCATTCTTTTTATTAACAAGCTTAACAACAACTTCATCATTATCTAAAGCACCATTTAAATTTTCTTTAGGAATAATAATTGTCTCATTTTCAAGATCGAAAAAACCTTTTCCTTTTGTGTTTACAGATATCTTACCTCGATAAACTCTTGCTTGATGAGCAAGTAAGTATTTATCTTTTTTATTTCTAACAATTAAATATTCATCCTCTAATTGATTTAAAACCTTATTAAGCATTACAAAATCAGCTGTACTATCCAACTTTAAAACACTAGCAATCATTCTTAAATCATACTGACCACTAGATCCATTTAATATTAAATCGTAAACTGTATTTTTTAAACTTTCCATTTTTCCCTCAAATAAAAAGGCATTATAATGCCCCTTTATACTATTCTATTAATTATCACTAACACAAAGAATAAGATTCCAAGAACTAAAGTTAAATTAGAAATAACTTTTTCTGAACCTCTTTCTTTAACGTTTGCAAATAGATTTAAACCACCTGAACCAGTAAATGCACCAGAAATTCCTTCTGACTTTCCACTTTGTAATAAGGTAAGTACAATCAATGCAGCGGACACTATTAGTATCAATATATCAAGCATTTATGTTTCTCCTTTTATATGCTTGTCTATTATAACATACACTCAATAATTTGCAATAAAAAAGGCACCCATAGGGTGCCATCAATAATTATAGATTAAAGAATGCGTCCTTGCCTAAATATTCAGCAACAGGTCCTAATTCATCTTCAATACGTAGTAATTGGTTATACTTAGCGATTCTATCTGTACGGCTCATTGAACCAGTCTTAATTTGACCAGCATTTAATCCTACAGCTAAATCAGCAATTGTAGTATCTTCTGTTTCACCAGATCTATGAGATACAACGCAAGTATATCCAGCTCTATTAGCCATTTCCATAGCATCTAATGTTTCAGTTAATGTACCAATTTGGTTAACTTTAATTAGAATAGAGTTTGCGATACCTTTTTCGATACCTTCTTTTAAGATTTTTGGATTAGTAACAAATAAGTCATCACCAACTAATTGAATCTTATCACCTAAGCGTTCAGTTAATAGTTTCCATCCATCCCAGTCTCTTTCTCCTAGACCATCTTCAATAGAAACGATTGGATATTTTTCAACCCATTCTGCATACATATTAACCATATCTTCAGTAGATTTGATTCCATCTCCAGATTTAACTAGTTCATATTGATTTTTTTCTGCATTAAAGAATTCACTAGCTGCAACGTCTAATGCAATTGCAATTTCTTCACCTGGTTTGTATCCTGCAGCCTTAATAGCTTCAACGATTAATTCTAATGGTTCTTCATTACCATCTTTACATGAAGGAGCAAATCCACCTTCATCACCTACGTTAGTATTATATCCCTTAGCTTTTAAAACACCACGTAGTGTATGGAATGTTTCAGCACCCATTCTTAGTGCTTCTTTAATTGATTTTGCACCAACTGGCATAATCATATATTCTTGGAAATCTACTGTAGAGTCAGCATGGCTTCCACCATTTAATACGTTCATCATTGGAACTGGAAGAACTTTAGCATTCATACCACCTAAATATTTATAAAGTGGCATATCATAGTAATTAGCAGCTGCAATTGCACAAGCCATAGAAACACCTAAAATAGCGTTAGCTCCAAGCTTAGATTTAAAATCAGTTCCATCAAGATTAATCATTGTGTAATCGATTAATGTTTGATCAGTAACATCTAGTCCAATAACAGCATCAGCTAAAACTTCATTAACGTTTTCAACTGCTTGTAAAACACCTTTTCCACCGTAACGTGATTTATCTCCGTCACGTAATTCTAGAGCTTCTCTTTCTCCAGTACTAGCTCCACTTGGTACTAACGCGCGCCCAAACGCACCTGAATCTGTTGTAACTTCTACTTCGATTGTTGGATTCCCGCGAGAATCAATTACTTCACGAGCATAAACATCAATAATAATTGGCATATCTTTCATCTCCTCCTCAAATACCTATTTTTTATTACAATAGCCTAGGCTATTTATAAACTTATTTTGTAGCGTTAATTATTGCAGTAAATGAATCAACTTGTAATGAAGCACCTCCAATTAAAGCACCATCAATATCTTCACAAGCCATGTATTCAGCAATATTATCAGGTTTTACTGAACCACCATATTGAATACGCACTTTATTAGCTGCATCTTCACCAAACATATTTTTAATTTCATCACGTACAATAGCACAGCAGTTTTGAGCAATTTCTTTAGTTGCTGATTTTCCAGTACCAATAGCCCAAATTGGTTCATAAGCAACAACTAATTCACCAACAGCAACTGGATCTAATCCAGCTAAACTTCCATTTAATTGAGAACGGATAACACTTTCAGTTTCACCATTGTCATATTGTGCTTCGCTTTCTCCAATACATACAATAGGAACTATTCCATTTTCAATTAATTTCTTTGCTTTTTTATTAACTGTTTCATCTGTATCAGCAAACATCATTCTTCTTTCAGAGTGTCCAATAACACAGTGAGTTACTTTAACATCCTTAAGCATAGGAACACTAACTTCACCTGTATAAGCTCCACTATCTTCAAAATGACAGTTTTGAGCAGAAATCAATAAATTCTTTGCTTTATCTACAGCTTTATCAATAAGTGTAAACGGAACAGCTACACCATATTCAGCTTTTTCTTCTCCAGTAAGAATTAATTCAATTTCTTTAACAAATTTTTTAGCCTCTTTACGAGTCTTATTCATTTTCCAATTTCCAAATATAATAGGTTTTCTCATTATTCTTTCTCCTGTATAATTGCAATTCCTGGTAACTCTTTACCTTCCATATACTCTAATGATGCTCCTCCACCAGTAGAGATGTGTGTAAATTTATCAGCAAATCCCATAGATATAGCAGCTGCAGCAGAATCGCCTCCACCAATAACTGTCATAGCATCAGGAAGTTCTGACAATATAGTACAAACTGCTTCTGTTCCCTTAGCAAATCTAGGATCTTCAAACACTCCCATAGGACCATTCCAAACAACAGTTTTTGCACCTTGTAATTCATTTTTAAATAATTCAATAGTCTTTTCACCAATATCTAGCCCCATAAAGCCATCAGGTATTTCAGAACTATCAACTGTTTTAATTTCTGTAGGATTAGAGAAATCATTAGCAATAACTGTATCAATAGGTAATACAAGCTTATCTTTTCCTCTTTCCATAAATTCTTTTGCTAAATCAACTTTATCTGCTTCAAGTAATGAAGTTCCAACATTATATCCTTTAGCATAAAAGAAAGTATATGCCATTCCTCCACCGATAATAACTTTATCAGCAATCTTCAATAGATTATCAATAACTGCAATCTTATCAGAAACCTTAGCTCCTCCAAGAATAGCAACTAAAGGACGTTTTGGATTATCTATAGCTGCACTTAAATTATCAATTTCTTTACCAACTAAGAAACCACAAGCACTTGGTAAATGTGTAGGAATTCCTACTGTAGAAGCATGAGCTCTATGTACAGAACCAAATGCATCAGAAACATATAAATCTCCTAAACTTGCCCAATATCTACCAAGTTCAGGATCATTTTTACTTTCGCCCGCTTCATAACGAGTATTTTGCATTAAGATAATTTCACCATCATTCATAGAAGAAATTGCATCTTCTAAGTCTTTACCTTCAGTTTCTGGTATAAATGTAACTTTTGCATTAACTAATTCAGCAAGTCTTGCCGCAACTGGAGCCATGTTATTTTTCTTTTTATCAGCCGCAGTTTTTTCTGGGTCTTTGTGATCAATCTTACCTAAGTGTGAAAGTAAAACAACTTTTGCACCATTTTCAATTAAATAATTAATCGTAGGTAATGCTGCTTGAATACGATTATCATTAGTAATTTTTCCTTCTTTAATCGGAACATTAAAATCAACACGCACTAATACGCGTTTTCCAGTAACATTTAAATCTTTTACTGTTTGTTTAGCCATAAAATCTCCTCCCTTAAACATATAAATTATACCACTTTATAAGCTAGCTAGTAAAACGTTTTAACTTATATTTAGGGCATTTCACACCATTTTCATATTAGCAAATTAAAAAAGTGTTATTTTTCACAAAGTGTGCTATTTTAACAACATATCAAAAAAGAGGACTTTCATCCTCTTAAAAAACCAATTAAAATCTTCCAATTGCTTCATATAATATATAAGCATAAGAATGTAAACTAGGTAATAATGTATTAACTCCAACATATGTAAAGATTACACATATAAACCCTATTATTGAAAACCAAGCTGCTCTTTCACCACGCCATCCTTTAGAAATACGCAAATGAAGATATATTGAATATATTATCCAGGTAATAAGTGCCCATGTTTCCTTAGGATCCCATGCCCAATATCTTCCCCAAGCAGCCTCTGCCCATATAGCACCTGTAATAATAACTAAAGACAATAATAGAAAGCCTAACGCAATAGCTCTATAACTTAAATCATCTAGTTTATCAGTTTCAGGTATATTTCTTTTGAAAAATGTATCTTGATTAAATTTATCTCTTAATAAGTACATACCAGAAACTCCTGCCGCAACCGCAAAAGCACCATAAGATATTATTGCAAGTCCTACATGTATAGCTAACCATTTTGACTGAAGTGCTGGCATAAGCGGTCTTACTGACTTATCTCTCATAGCCGCATATCCTATAATCAAAAATAGAATCGGAGTTACAAAAGTACCTAAAGCTCTAAAATCAAACTTTTTTTCAAAAATCAAAAAACAAAGAGCTATAGCCCAAGCAAAAGTTGTCGCAAACTCATACTGATTTGATAATGGTAATCTCCCTGTATTTACAGTCCTAGCAACTAGTGCAAGTGTATGAATTACAAATCCAATTAATAATATATTTCTTCCATATTTTCCTTGTTTATCATTCTTATTTACAAAAAATAAGATAAAAAGCACCATAGATACAAGGTATCCTATTAAAGCTCCATAAAAGAGCATTGTCTCAATCTTTAATAAGTCCACTTATTGTCCCTCCCACTTTTCTATTTTTCTTTTTAATTCTTCTTTATATAAATTATCATTTCCATAAGATTTTGACCACAACCATACATTATTATCTTCTATAACTATCCTAAGTTTTTTAGGTCTTAAATAAAAAGCAAATATTAATCCGATAATTTGAAGTAATCCTCCTATAGCCGCAAAAGTAATCCCAGGATCATGATTAATTTGTAAAAGTGTGTACATTTCTGGTCTATTAACTATAAACTTATATTCTTCATATTCAATTAAATCACCCATACGAGCTAGACCCATATCTACCTTTAATCCATTGTAATATAATGCATAAAGTAATACTGGATTATTAGGTAATGGACTTAAATTTCTTAAAGCAGCCGGGTCACTCATATCAAAATCAGGAAACAACTCTACAAACTGAAGCGCAATTTTTCCATTATCTTCCACAAAAAATTCTGAATTATATAATACTGTTTGTTTATATGCTTGATCATCTTTATACAAAAAAGCATGTAAAGCCCAACCAGTCGCATTTTGATATATATTTATCCCTTTTCCTCTAAATGGATGATTAACCATAAGTTGTCCACTATCAATAATTTCTCCATTATCTAAAAGAGTTAATGAAGTAACATATTGACTTACTACCATATTCTCATCAAATCTCATTTCAAAATCATCAATTTGAACTTGATAATTAGTACCTTCTACATCACGAACAGTACCAGGTATTCCATATACAAATACCTCATATCCCATATATCTACCAATACCAAATGCTAAAATTATTACTATAAGAGATACATGTGTTATCCAAGAACCCAAA
>FZPS01000154.1_pt81 | contig 11545 bp, 8 predicted proteins | sample 1817821 | NCBI WGS metagenome assembly FZPS01 (sample SAMEA104158645, study PRJEB21678) | metagenome | place: Germany | collected 2015-04-21 | reverse complement strand
TATAACTGGAACAACATTTGAATGGGGTGGATCTTTAGGAGCTGGTGCTACAAAGACAATTAGTCCAACTTCAACGACAACATACACCGTAACAGGCACAACAGCAGAAGGATGCACTGGCACAGCAACAGTTACTGTAACGGTCAATCCTACACCGACAGTGACGGCCTCAGCGTCACCATCTACAATATGTTCTGGCGCAAGTTCGGTCTTAACAGCAGGTGGAGCAAACACTTACAGTTGGTCAGGAGGTCTAGGCACAGGAAGTTCCAAGACAGTATCACCGACCAGTACAACGACCTACACAGTAACAGGAACAAGTGCAGCAGGCTGTACAGGTAAAAAATCAGTTACTGTAACAGTAAACCCTACACCGACGGTAACTGCAACAGCAAGTCCATCTACAATATGTTCAGGAGCAAGTTCAGTCTTAACAGCAGGTGGTGCTAGTACATATAGTTGGTCAAACAGTTTAGGCACAGGAAGTTCCAAAACAGTATCACCGACCAGCACAACGACATACACAGTAACAGGAACAAGTGCAGAAGGCTGTACCAATACAGCAACAGTTACTGTAACAGTCAATCCTACACCGGCAGTGACAGCCTCAGCGTCACCATCTACAATATGTTCAGGTTCATCATCCACGTTAACTGCAGGTGGAGCAAACACTTACAGTTGGTCAGGAGGTCTAGGCACAGGAAGTTCCAAAACAGTATCACCGACCAGTACGACAACATACACAGTAACAGGAACAAGTGCAGAAGGCTGTACCAATACAGCAACAGTTACTGTAACAGTCAACCCATTGCCGACGGCATATGATGTGACAGGAGGAGGATCATATTGTTCAGGAGGCACAGGAGTACCGGTAGGATTATTAGGCTCAGAAAGTGGAGTAAATTATCAATTACAATTAAATGGCAGCGATGTTGGTACATCAGTATCAGGTACGGGCAGTGCAATAAGTTTTGGCAATCAGACAGTGGCAGGTACATATACAGTAGTTGCGACAAATGCTACTACATCATGCGTTAATAATATGACGGGGAGTGTAACTGTCACCATAGATCCATTGCCAACGATTGCAGCAACAGCCTCACCATCATCGATATGTTTAGGTAATAGCTCAGTATTAACTGCAAGTTCAAATATTACAGGGACAACATATAGCTGGAGTGGTACTTTAGGAGTTGGCTCTACCAAGACTGTAACACCAACCAGTACAACATCTTATACTGTAACAGGAACAAGTACAGCAGGATGTGCCGGAACGGCGACAGTGAGTGTAACAGTAAATGCTTTGCCTGATATTAGCATTGATGCGTCTGAAAGTACAATATGTAATGGACAAACTTCAGTATTAACAGCCAGTGGTGCAGATTTCTATAGTTGGTCTCATAATTTAGGTACAGGTTTATCAAAGACAGTTTCACCAACTTCTACCACTACATATACTGTTACTGGATCCTATGCTAATGGGTGTTCAAGTACAGCTACTATTCAAATAACCGTAAATCCTATTCCAGTTATTATAATTAATGCTTCTAATAATTCAATATGTTTCGGTGATAGTAGCATATTAACTGTTATAGGTGATGCTACGCAATATTCGTGGTCACATAATTTGGGTACTAGCGAAAGTGTTATTATTAAACCTATATCTATCACTACATATTCTGTAATTGGTACTAATGAATATGGGTGTACAAATAGTGCAAACATTACTATAACAGTACTTCCTAATGCTGATGCTACTATTAAACCAGTAACACCACTATGTGATAATTTATCTACAATCACATTAAATGCTACAGACTCAGGCGGTGTATGGAGTGGAAACGGTATAATCAATCAAGTATTAGGAACTTTCAGTCCTAGTTTAGCTGGAGCAGGTACTCATATTATTACGTATATGATCATGGGTCAATGTGGAGATACAGCAACTACAGAAGTTATAGTTTATGAATCACCTACAGCTATCGCTTATGCTACTGATGAAACTTGTATAGATGCTAATGATGGTATTGCTTGGGTTATAACTACAGGTGGTACTGCGCCATATACTTATCTATGGAGTAATAATTATATATTGGATACCATTACAAATTTAGCACCTGGTGAGTATTATGTCACAGTAAGAGATTTTCATAATTGTTTTGATACAGATACAGTTATAATCAAAGAGGGCACAGAAGATTGTTATATCACGCATGTGTATGTACCTAATATATTTTCGCCTAATGATAAGGGAAATCCTGAAAATGAATATTTAAGGGTATATGGTAAAGGTATTAAAACTATAGATTTTACAATATTTGATAGATGGGGAAATGAAGTATTTCATTCTACTGATATAAATATAGGCTGGGATGGTACATATAAAGGCAAACCGGCATTAGTAGGTGATTACACTTATATTTTGAAAGTTAAATACTTTAATAAACCTGACGAAATTCTGAGGGGACATGTATATCTAGTTCGTTAAATTTCTTAAAATTAATATTTTACAAAATATTAGTAATTCTAAATCTTCATTGTGTAGATTTTAATGTAAATTCTAATATCAGTATAATATATTAAGATTTGCATCTAAATTTTAGTTATTGTTGAGAAATTTATTTGTAATTTTGTTTATATTAAATAAAAAAATGAAAGCAAATAAAACTGTATTAACTTTTATTTCAACTTTTTTATTAGTTTTATTTACAAATGCACAAAACATTTATAATGATGAGGCTTTGGCATTAGAATTTTTTCAAAGGGGTGACTATGAAAATGCTGTTGATATTTATGAACGGCTCTACTATAGACAAGGGAATACTTACATTTATGACAATTATTTAGCTAGCCTTATCAAGCTTAATAAATTTAAAGATGCAGAAAAATTAATTCAAAATCAATTAAAAAACAATCCTAGCGCTAGATTTTATATTGATTTATTAGAAGTTTATGATTTACAAAATGATAGTAAAAAATTTCAAAAAGTATGGAATGAAATGCTAAGTATAGCTAGTAATAATGAAACTATATATTTAGATTTGGCATCAGCCTGTGATTTTAAAAATAGAACTAAATGGGCTATAAATATTTTAGAAACAGGAGTTAAAATATTACCACTATCCCATCAAATCAATGAAAGCTTGGCTATAAAATACATGAAAATAAAAGATTATAAAAAAAACTCTATTCATATTACTAATTTAATAAGAAACTTCTCAAATGACAAAGATTGGCTAATAAAGGTATTATCTTCCATTCTACATGAGGATCATAATGATGATTTCTCACCAATACTAAAAGATATATTATTGGGTTTTATAAACTCTAATCCCAAAAGTCAATTATATAATGAACTTTTGATATGGTATTATGAGCAAATGGGAGCTTATGATGCAGCTATTAATCAAGCACTAGCTTTCGAAAAAAGAATTAATGGCGAAGGAGAAATGATTTTTGATATTGCAAATGAATTATTAGAGATCGGCGGAACCGAATATGCTATTAATGCATTTGAAAAATTAATATTGCAATTTCCAAATTCTCCTTTTTCACATAAAGCACAACTTTTATTATTAAATGAAAAAATGAAGCTAATACTAGCTTCTGCTAATATTAAATCTATTAATGCTAATAATATTAAAGATGAAATCGAAATATTTTTATCTCAATATCCTGAATATCGTTACCATCCTGATTTTATGATCAATTATTCAAAAATTTTATGTTTTTATTTACATAATTGCGAAAAAGCATTGAATGATTTACAAGATTTACTTAAAAGATTCCCAGTTAAAAATTTTGTACAAGCTAGTGTGAAATTTGCTATTGCAGATTTATATTTAGCAATGGATAATCCCTGGGACGCTATATTACTATATGGACAGGTAGAAAAAGATTTTAAGGAAGATACTATCGGTTATTATGCCAAATTTTATAAAGCATATATTTATTATTTAATGGGTGATATACTATTTGCAAAAGCTCAATTCGATGTACTCAAAGGATCTACAACTAAATTTATAGCAAATGATGCTATACAGATGAGTGTTTTTATCCAAGAAAATATTGGTTTAGATAGCTCGTTAGTACCATTACAATATTTTGCGAAAGCTGAATATATGGAATATATTCATAACTATGAACGTGCCATTAATTATCTAGATACAATTTTACTTACTTCTCCCAGTCATCCTATTATCGATGATGTTTTTTATAAAAAAGCACAGATTTATGAGAAATCATCTCTATATGATAAAGCTATAGTAGAATTGAATAAAATCATTGATAATTATTATTATGAAGTTTTAGCGGATGATGCATTGTATAGACTGGCTTTAATATATGCAGATGTTTATCAAAATTATGAAAAATCAAAAGAACTTCTTTTACAACTAATTACCGATTTTCCTATAAGTATATATGTCGATATGGCAAGAATGAAATTGAATAAAATGAAAAATTTAGATTCTTTATAATTTATCTATAAAATGTTTGAATTATAAATTCTCAGAAGATTAATATGATGTTCCATTATTAATCAAAGATTATTAAGAATTGAAGGGACGTACTGTATGTAATACATCCCAACTCAATAAATTGTATAGTTCAGCCAATAACTAACTTCTACAAAATTTATAAATTTGTTTAAAAAAAAATTCAAATGCTTAAAAATGGTAATTTTCATTATAAAAAATCAATGGGACAGCATTTTCTAAAAAATCCTGAAATAGCTAGACATATTGTAGATTCATTACAACTAACCACTGCTGATGATGTAGTTTTCGAAATTGGTCCTGGTAGTGGAATACTTACACAATTTTTAATTGATAAATTTCCTTTATTAAAATTAATAGAACTCGACAGAGAAGCTATATCATTGCTAAAAGAAAATTTTCAAAATATTGATAAAAAAATAATAAGAGGAAATATATTGAAAATAGAATTATTAGACTATGCAAATCGTTTTTCTATCATAGGTAATATGCCATACAATATTTCTGGTCCTTTACTTTTTAATGCTTTAAAATATAGTGAACACTTAATAGAATGGGTAGGTATGTTACAATTAGAGGTGGTACAGAGGATTTTAGCACGTCCTAAAACAAAAGAATACGGTAAATTGAGTGTGTTATTACAAGCATATTTTGATATAAAACAAATAATGCGTTTATCACCAGCTTCATTTTATCCACCACCTAAAGTATCTTCTGCAGTTATCAGAATGATACCCAAACATACTACAAATATACCCAAAACTAATTATGATGATTTTGTAAAGATCGTTAAATTAAGTTTTACTCATAGAAGAAAAACTTTAAGGAATAATTTGCTAGAGACTTTAGATAAAGAAATATTAAAAGATGATTTTTTTAACAAAAGACCTGAAGAGTTAAGCTGGCAAGAATATGATGATATGATACAGCATTTTTTATATAAAAATAACTAAAAACTTTCTAAATCAAATAACTTTGAATAAATGAAATTAAATATTCAAAATAGTTTTACAGTATTTTTGGCAGTCTAATATTAGGTTTAGAATAAATTTCAATACTTCAAATTCAAAACAAATAACATTATAATTTGTTTCACATTTATATTGATAAAATGAAAAAATTAATCACAATGACATAGAAGTAAATATTAATTACTCATTCTGTTTCATTGGCAACCTCATCGGTTTCAGCAAGTTCTTCAGTGTCAGTATCCTCTTCGATTTGAGTAATAATAGTACGAATAAATATTATTTTAGCAATCATTAAATGAGGAGGTTTTAATATTTGATAATCATCATTGCTGATATCTCTGACACGTATACTGTCACCTATATCTAATTTAGTAATATTAATAGGAATATAAGAAGGCATTTTGCTAGGAATAGCTTTAACTGGTAATTTTTTCAATTTAATATCTAATTTGCCACCGCGCTTTATGCCAATAGAGTCTCCTTCAAATTTTACAGGTACATTCATAGTTATAGGCTTATCATCTTTGATTTCTACAAAATCGATATGTATTATCCTATCAGTGACTGGATGAAACTGTATCTCTTGTATTATACAGCGATGAATTTTACCATTAACATCAATATCTAGCATTAATGGTTCGAGGGATGAAATTAAGGAGAGCATTTTTATTTCTTCTACATAAAAGAATAATTGTTTTTCGCCACCATACATTACGCAAGGCACAAAGCCTTTTTTACGCAATTGTTTTGCATCTTTCTTCCCTACGCTCTCTCTCGGAGAGCCACTAATAGAAAGCACTTTCATAATTTTTTATTTTTATTTGTTTAACATATTTTATTTATAAGAAAGGATTGAAATCAAAAAAAGAACTGATAGATTCACATTGAATATTTCTTTTGATAACCTCAGCAAACAATTTTGCTACTGATAGGACTGTTATTTTTTCAGATGATTTTTTTAGTGGAATAGTATCAGTTACTATTAGTTGATCTATCACGCTGTCTTCTATTTTTTCCACTGCATTATTACTTAATAATGCATGAGTACAAACTGCTTTGATAGATAAAGCCCCCTTTTGTTTCATCAAATTTGCAGCTCTTATGAGTGATCCGGCGGTATCCACTATATCATCAAAAATAATAACATTTTTATTTTTTACATCACCTATCAATACCATGTCAGCTATCTGATTAGCTTTTTCTCTTTGTTTATAACATATAGCCATATCGCAATTAAAAGCCTTAGCATATATGTTAGCCCTTTTAGTACCACCTGTATCAGGTGAAGTAACTACAATATTTTGTATATTAAGATTTTTTATATAATCATAAAATATACTAGAAGCAAATAGATGATCTACAGGAATATTAAAAAAACCTTGTATTTGATCAGCATGTAAATCCATGGTAATTATATGAGTGGCTCCAGCTGCTTCTAACAAATCTGCGATTAGTTTTGAACCAATAGCTACACGTGGCTTATCTTTTCTGTCTTGTCTAGCAAAACCGAAATAAGGTATAACAGCATAGATATGCTTGGCAGAAGCCCTTCTGGCAGCATCTATCATTAATAAAAGTTCAAATAAATTGTCTACGGGTGGAAAAGTAGATTGAACTATAAAAACTTCTTTACCTCTTATTGTTTCGTCAAAGCTTACTTGAAATTCGCCATCTGCAAATTTTGTATATGTAGTCTTGCCAATGGGAATACCATAATTATTTGCAATACTTTCTGCTAAAACACGTGATGCAGTACCACTATAAATACCAACCTTAGGTTCCACAATACTTTTTTGCAAAGATACAAAAAAAAATTATTATTCTAAATTAATTTTATAATTTTAATTTATTAAATAAAAAAAACACCATAATAAATTAGGTGTTGTCAGTTGTCTGTAGTAAGTTACTATACTTATCTATAAAAAACCTCTCTCATCACTTTTAGGCTTTTCAGATCACTGTTTAAAATCTCCTGAGCTCGTAAATAAGAGATAGTCAAGTTTAATAAATGATATGGTGTTGCAGGCAGAGTTATATTATCATTAGATGAATTTAATGGATGAAGATATAAATATTCTAAAAAATTTAACAGTGATTCATAATGTGGCATAGCATCTAAAAAGCTATAATTTTTTTTACTAAGGATCCCCATGTAATTTAGTATGTAAGCCATAAAAGAAAGCAAAAAAGAATTTGGTATTTTTTCCCAGTTATTAAGTTTATTTACAAAATCCAATACAATATCATATAATTGAGTATCATAAAGATCTATTGGGGTTATTTTCATAATTATTTCAGCCATAAAACTAGCAATCGCAGAGTGTAATAGGTGATCAGCTACCATATGAGGAAAATTTTCTATAGTTATATCAATTACTTTGTACAAATGTTCACGTGAGGGCTTGTCATTATAAGTAATTTCGACATTGATTAATGGTGTTTTTATAAATTCATAAGATTTATTTTTAGGAGTAATAGATGCTAAATAAAAAGAAAATCTACCAGTCGGTGTAAGTGAATGGATAATATAAGCTTTTCGAGTATGTTGTACAAGATTCAGAATAAAAGCTTTAGTTGTTTGATTCATTATTATTCAATAAAAAATTTACCAGTTCCCTTGATAGAGCCATCATCATTACTTGCCCACACTATGTAAACCCCTCTTTTAGCTTTATTATTATATACATCTATGCCATTCCAGGTGGCTCTCCCCCCCATAGATTTTGTTTTATAAACTACTTTACCATATGAGTCAGTAATAGTCACATAACTATCTTCTGGTAATCCATCAATAGTAATATACCCATTTATATCTGCTGGTACTGGATTGGGGAATATTTTTAATTCTTCAATATATGTATATGGCTCTATAGCATCACTATGAAATGATACTAAACCTAACTCTGTAGCTGCAAAAACCTCACCTGTAATAGGATCTATCGCTAGGCTCATTACTCTATTGCTCAGAAGAGGAGAATTTTCAGAAGTGAAATGATATATTTCTTTATCACCATTTGGAGAAAAGACAAAAATACCAGCATTATCAGTAGCAATCCATTTTCTATTAGCTCCATCTATTTTAATATCATTTACCCTTTCAGAGATAAGCATTGGCATAGCAAATCCACCTACTTCTAAAATTATTTGCGAAGCATCAAAAGGGTTTTGAGTAAAAAAGTTTTGTGTATTATAAATAACAGCAACACCTTCACTAGTTGCTAACCATAATTGATTTTTTTTGTCTAAGGCTGCAGCATATACTAAACTACTGGGCAATTTGCCTTGACCAGCTTGGGTAGTCAATAGCATAGATCTATCATCTGAGTAGTTATCTATTGTTCCATTATATTTAAAAACTAATACACCACCGCCACCTCTAGGAAAAGGGACATAAATATTTTTATTATTTTCATCTATAATCATCGCACCAGGATTATAATTACTAATAGATATACTAATAGGCAATCTAATCATTTGACCATTTCTTTTAAAAACTGTAAATTCATTAGCACCTGATACCAAAATCCATAGATTGCCATCGGAGTCAAAATCCATAGTGCTTATTCTACAAAAACCAGTTATACCTGCTGTCGAAGGCAAAACTGAATTGGTATCATTGTAAATTTTAACTTGATCATTTTTGATTTCTACTAATCCATAACCATAGGTAGCAATGAATAAATGATCGGGATCCATAGGATCTGTTAATGCTTTTATAGCATCTCGCACTTCATTTAATTTAGGAGTGTTATCTCCATTGTATGAAAGCCATTGTTCATTTTTAAATACCTCTACATTTACATGACGCCAGAGATTGCCAAAAGATTGATCATAACCCCCAGAAGATGATAAAATCGCACCATTGCTGTGTGAAACGTTAAAACTAATATTAGTTGAAGGGCCTAAGGGAGTAATTATTTTATTATTCCATGTATCATTCCAATTATATAATAAACCTACATTTTTATCTCCTATTAATAAATGTTTATTGTCCTCTGTATAAGTAGCATCTAAGGGCATAGGAGCATAATTAGTTGGATAATATTGATAAATTTTATATTTAAAATTCCATAAGCTATCATAGATGAATACTGCACCTTCAGCTAAAATAATAAATTTATTATTATCATATTTCAACTTATTAATATTAAAATTCAAAGTATCTAATACAGTATCCCATAATCCATCATGATATCTTAATATATGATCATTACAGCCACTATCTATCACCATATATAAATCATCTTTTAGGGCATCAGCAAAAATTATATTATTATTGTCAGAATAAAAGATGGACCAATTAGAAAAATCATTGAGATTACTACCATCTATCGGAGCATTAATAATAAAATTATCAAATAAAGAAAAAACTGTGTCCTTGAAAATAAAAGTAGTTTTTATTTTTTTATTTTGATAATATTGCGAAAGATAATAAGTATTTCTAAACTCAAATTTTTTCAAATCATAAACTACGATGCCGAAATCAGTTGAAAAGTAAGCTTCGTCGCCATTGATGTAAATATGATTAATAGTTTTAGAACCAATGATAGGTTTCAAAAAAATATCAGGTACATTACGTACTTTTTCTGTCTTATAATTAAAAATATCTATATTTCCGTTTTCATATCCCAAAATAATGAGCGAGTGTATTTTATCAATAGCAAAAGCAGATAATTTAATATCAGATAATTTATTTAATCTACTAAAAATATTAATTTCATTAGTATTGAAATCATAATTATATAAATAATATGGATTGCAAGCCCAATATAATGAGCCTGTATTAGCAACAGCAAAAACATTATTAAATGGTAAATGATATCGCCATGCACCTATAGGTACCCCTTTCGAATTTAAATTAAGAAAAAAATTAAGAAAAATTATAAGTATAACTAAATGTTTATTTTTTGTTAAATTAAAAAACTTGTATTGGAACATATAAAATTAAAATTTTTCAAAATTAATCAAGTTTTCATAAACAACGTGGTGAAACTTTACAAATATATATATTTTTTTAATAAATATGTTGTTACTTAAAAAATTATAATCTTAGTATTTTTCATTATTTCAAGATTGTTTTTTATCGAATTTAATGTGAATAGAGTTTTGGAAAAAAAGGAATCGAAAAAAGTCCAGAAACAAATCATTGTTTTACTTGAGGTAGTTTATCTATACTTTGTATTCACCAGCCGCCAATACTCATCCCACGCCCATCTGTCCGAGGATGCAAGGTTTAAAAGCCGACCAATGTCTGATTCTACCTCACTTGTCAAGTATTTATGTGTGATTACAAACCACATCAGATAGCTCTGTAAGTATTTTGTAGCCACACCTCTAAATCGCCGCAACCAAACCTTGAAATCATCTATATGCTTATCGACAACCTGTACACTGTAAACACCACGTCTAATCTGCGTTTTGTTTACAACAACTTTTTTACTTTTGGTCCCCTTCACAGCTTTTTTGAATTCCTTCTTTTGCTTCACACATATTAAGTTGCTATCTGTCACTCTATGCGATAGCTCTTCCCTTATCTGACTATTGGTTACTTTTTTGCGTCCTACGTGTTTGAATAGTAAATTACCTTCTCTGTCTGTCATTACCAGCACAGCTACTTTGGGATGTTTCTTTTTCTTTGCTTTTTTGTATTCTTTTCGGTTTCTGTATTTGCGACCTTTTTCTGAATATTTCATTAGCAGCTCATCAGCTTCTACAATGCCTGAGAAGCTGATACCACCCTGTAATGATTTGATCGCTGCTAGTATCTTGTGTCGCCAATTGAAACTTGTTCTCAGACTTATGCCTACCTCCGATGCGCAAGCTCTTAGACTTTTGCCTTCTAGCATGCATTTTAGGTATTCGAGCATTTTATCAGCTTTTCGCATGCGATATACGAAGGTTCTAGCTGTTTCGCGGTATTGTCGGCCACAATCTTTGCATTTGTACACTTGTTTGCCATCACGCACTCCTGCTTTTATCACATTTTCGCTTTCGCATCTAGGGCAGATGGGGGCTGTGCTTTGTATTTTTAGCTTCTGATAATCTACGGCTGTGTAGTTGTTTTTTAATAAAAATTGA
>FZPS01000082.1_pt61 | contig 11548 bp, 6 predicted proteins | sample 1817821 | NCBI WGS metagenome assembly FZPS01 (sample SAMEA104158645, study PRJEB21678) | metagenome | place: Germany | collected 2015-04-21 | reverse complement strand
AGCGCCGCGAAAACCTGCCCCGGCTTTTTATGCGCTGCCAGAAGCCGCTCGCAATCGGCCTTATGAACCGAAATCGGCTTCTCGGTCAAAACATGCAGACCCTGCTCCAGGGCGTCAATCCCCTGAACCGTATGGAAGTAGTGCGGGGTCGCTATCAGGAGGGCGTCAATCTTTCCGGAGCGAACCATCTCTTCGCAGCTCTCAAAAACCGCCACCTGCTCTGCATAAGATTCCAGACTCTTCGAGGAGGCGTCACTCACCGCCGCCAGCTCCGCATGGGCCACTTCTCCCTTCAATAAATAATCAGCGTGGAAGCGCCCCATGTTGCCCATCCCCACGATTCCAATTCGTACTGTTTTCTTTTCGCTCACAATATGTATCCCATTTTCCGCTAAGGAACAGTATCGCCCCGTTTGAGGAAAGGGTCAATCAAAATTTTCTCTTTACTCGCTGCTCAACAGTTAAAAATCACCGGCAACCCCACCGGCATTGAGTGGCCGCTGGGCCGATTCCACCGCCCGCCGGTAGTATTCGCTCTGCTCCAGGAGCTGCTCATGACTCCCCACCGCCTGAATCTCGCCATCAACCAGCACCAGAATCCGCGCTGCCCGGGTCAACGTCGAAAGCCGGTGAGCGATCATCAGCGTGGTCCGGCTTTGGGCCAACCGCTCAAGCCCATCCATGATGAAGCGCTGGTTCTCGGCATCCAGAGAGCTCGTCGGTTCATCCAGAATCAAAATCGGCGACTCCTTGAGCAATGCGCGCGCCAGGCAGATGCGCTGCATCTCCCCCATGCTTATCCGGCACTGGCCATCGCCCACCTCCGTATCATACCCCTTTGGCAGACGGGTTATAAAATCGTGAGCATGAACCTGATGCGATACGGCCAGCATCTCTTCCTCACTGGCATTCTCACGCCCAAAGAGGATGTTCTCCCGAATGCTCCCGGGTAAAAGAAGCGGCTCCTGATGCACGACCGATACTGAGCGCCGCAGCGTGTTCAAATCCCACTGCCGCGCGTCAATTCCCCCCAGCCGTACCACCCCGGACTGTGGATCAAAAAAACGGCAAATCAACTGCGCCAGAGTCGATTTACCCGCACCGCTGGGCCCCACCAGCCCCACGAATTCACCCGGCTTCAACTGAAAAGAGAGGTTCTTCAAGACCAGCCGCTCCGGCTCATATCCAAAACTGACCCCCTCAAAACCGACCGAGTAGCCCGCCTCCGTCACATGTTCCGGCGATGCCACAGGCGCCAGAACCTTTTCCGAGGCGGGGCTCACGATCTCGGGCCTGGTATCGAGCACCTCGAAGACGCGCTCCACCCCGGCACGGGAATCGGCCAGAGTCGAACCGGCCAGAATCAGCTTCTGCAGCGGCTCATAGAACTGGCTCAGATAGGTAATGAAAACGACCAGCTCACCCACCGTCAGCCGATCCGCCATCACCTCCCGTGCTCCGGCCCAGATAATCGCCGCCATGCCGCCCGAAAAGATGACCGCCACCGTCGTCTGGTAGAGAATCTCGGCCGCATGTTGCAGGAGCCGCCGCGACCAGGCGTCGCGATTGTAATCCTCAAAGCGCTCGGCCACCCGTTTCTGCTGCGCAAAGCTCTGGATTGCCGCAATGGAGGCGACCGTCTGCTGAATATAGGAGGCGACGAGGCTATCGGCCCTGTGCGCTTCTCGGCTCCGCCGGCTCATCTCCCCGCCATAGACGCGAATCCCCAGAAAAAGCATCGGCAGCGTAAAGCAGGAGACCACCGTCAGAGTCTGGTTCACATGCCACATCACCCAGAGCATACTCAGCATGGCGATGAAGCTGGCCGCCGAAGAAAACCAGACATGCTGGAAAAGCGTCTGGAAGGAATACGTATCCCAGCAGACCCGGTAAATCACATCCCCCTGCTTCTGGCGCAGAAAATAACTCTGGGACAGATGCTGCAACCAGGAAAAAACCTGCTTGCGTATTTTACGCAACCCCTTGAGGCCAATCCTGATAACGACATAGTTCTGGAGTGAACCCAGCCCGCTAGAGAGAAGATGAATCAGAAAAATGCTCGCCGCGCACAATATCACCTGCCATTGCAGGGAGAGCTCGACGATGCGGCTGCCCCAACCCTCCATCCAGACCGGCACCCCCTTGTCCCCCAATACGGAATCCAGAAGGAACGCCACCGGCCACGGCTTGAGTATACTCACCGCCGTCCCCAACAGGAGCAGCAACAGGGCAAACAGAATCGCCCCTGCCTGTGAGCGGTAAAGCAAGAGAACTCTGTTCAGATTCCACCTCATTTGAGCGGCCTCACTCTGCACACGCCATCAAACATTCTCTGATGAAGGTAGTGTAAAGCGGCGCTCCGGGCAAGAGATTTCACCCCGCACGCCAAAAAAAGGAACGACGCAGCCTCCCCTTTGCGGCAAAAACCAGGAGCTTTCCCGTTTACGACTCTATTTTTGGGGACTCTGCTTTTCAGACGTCGAGGATGCGGAGCCCGATGAAGCCGAGGAGGCCGAGGAGGAAGCGGCGCCCGCGGATTCCTCCGCTTTGGGGGGAACTGACCTCTGATAGTCGGTATAGTAAAAGCCAGGCCCCTTGAATATGATCCCGGCTCCCACGCCAATCAGCCGCTTGACCGGCCCTTTGCACTTCTGGTCCGGGCAAATCTTGATCGGCTCTTCGCTCATCCGCTGAAACAACTCAAACTCTTTTCCGCATTTATGACAGACGTATTCGTAGGTAGGCATAATTTTTCTAACCCTGTTGTTCACAGAGTAACTCCGGCGGATGCTCCACAAACTCCCCCGACAAGTCAAGACTTATCTCCTTATTCACAAAGCTGTGTGAATAAGCAGAGCTTTCCTTCTTTTTCTGTGAATAACTTCAACCCCAAACCGGAGCTTTGAGCTTTACTTATAAGGCTTTTGCCTTTTTCATTCTCCTGTGTATTTGAAGAATCTGACAATACTCGGTTTCAAATCCTTCGCAGACAAAACCAGCCTGGATTTCCCCCAGGGCATTACCGCTATTGTCGGCCCCAACGGTTGCGGCAAGTCCAACGTCGCCGATTCCATCCGCTGGGTTCTGGGTGAGCAATCGGCCAAAGCGCTCCGCGGCGCCGAGATGGCCGACATCATCTTTAACGGCACCGAGACCCGCCGCCCGCTCTCCATGGCGGAGGTCTCGCTCACCATTGGCGACCTGGACCAGGAGCAGCTCCGAGCCGCGAACCTGGAGCTCCTCTTTAATGAAGTCACGGTAACGCGCCGGATTTTCCGCGACGGCACCAGCGAGTACTTCCTCAACAAAACCGCCTGCCGCCTCAAAGATATCCAGCAGCTCTTCCTGGGGACCGGCATCGGCAGGAGCAGCTACAGTATCATGGCGCAGGGGCACATCACGCAAATCTTGAGCAGACGCCCCGAGGACCGCCGAATCATCTTTGAAGAAGCCGCCGGAATCACACGCTTCAAAGCGCAGAAAAAAGAGGCCCTGCGCAAACTCGACCAAACCGAAATCAACCTGGGCAAAATCACCGAGACCATCCGCGAAATGAAGCGCCAGATCGGCTCGCTCCAGCGCCAGGCCGGCAAAGCGCGCCGCTTCAAAGCCGTGGCGGAGGACCTCCGTTTCCTCGAAACCCACTACTATCACCAGCTCCACCACCGGACTTCCGAGGAGCTCCAAACCCACCACCAGGAGGCGCGCAGGCTCGAAGGAGAAGTCAACCTGAGCCGGCAAGATATCCAGGCCCAGGAAGAACAGATACACCAGGCGCGCCAGGAGCTGAGCAAGCTCGAGGAAACCATCACCGGCCAACAACAGCAGAGCCGCGAAATGCGCGCCCAGGCCGATTCACTCCGCCAGCGGATGAAGTTCAACAGCGAGCGTATCCAGGAAAACAACCTCCGTCTGGAGAGCGCCTCGGAAGAAATCCGGACGGCCCTCGAAAAGAAGCTCACCGCCGAACAGGAAGCCCAGGAGCTGCAACTCTCCCTGCAAAGCGCCCGGCAGGAGCTCGAAAGTGCGCGCCAAACCCAGACCGAGCGCGCCGAAGCGCTCCAATCGCTGGAAACGACCCTCTCCACCCGCCAGAGCGCTCTGCGCAGCCTCCAAAACCAGCTCTCCGCCACCGCTCAGAAGCTCTCACGCCTCCGCTCCCAAATCAATACCCTCGATATCCAGAAACAGGGCAACCGCGTCCGAATCGAAAAACTCCAATCCGAAATCACCCAGAACCAGGAGGAGACCGCGCGGCTGGAAGAGAAGATACGGGACTTCAACCTGGTCGCCCAGAGCGATAAGGAAATCGGCGAAGAAAAACGCTCCCATCTCCAGAAGCTTCAGAGCGAGCTGGGAGAATATCAATCCCGGAGCTCGGCGCTCGGCAGGGAGCAGGAAGAGCTCTTCCGCCAAAGCGCCACCCGCAAATCACGCCTCAACGTCCTGGAGCAGCTCCAGTCCAGCCGCGAAGGCTTCGCCGCCGGTGCCGCCTCGCTCCTCAGAGAGAAATCCGGAGGGGTCTTGGGCGCGCTGGTGGATCAAATCCGTATCCCGGCCCCGCATGTCAACGCCGTCGAGACGCTTCTGGGGGCGCATCTGCAGATGGTCCTCTCCGAAAAGCCCGAGTCTGCCCACTCCATCCTGGAGTATCTGCGCAACAGCAAAAAAGGAACCGCCTCCATCGCCCCGCTCAACTGGGATTGGGAGGCACAGCCCAACTCGGCACCACCGTTGCCGGTCCTCGATTTCCCCAATACCGGCGCAAACCAGAGCCCTCCGCTCCGCGTGCTCGATATCGTGGAGGCCGATGAATCGCTCCGGCCGCTCCTGGAGCGCCTTCTGGCGGATGCCTGGATCGTCGCCAACCTTACCGAAGCGGCCCGGCTCTGGAGCCTCTGCCCCGGGCGCTGCGAATTCGTCACCCACTCCTGCGAGCTCCTCACCCGCAACGGTATCTTCGTTGGCGGCTCACGCAAAGAGCTCCCACCCTCCTCCTCCATTCTGGGACGCAAAAACGAAATCGCCGACCTCAAGACCGAAATCCAAAAAGAAGAGGCCCAAATCCAGAAAATCAAGGAGGAGCGCCAGAAACTGCTGGAGCGCCAGCAAAGCTCCCAGGAGAGCCTCCTCCAAATCCAGACCGAAATCCGTACCCACGAAATGGCGGCCGCCACTCGTCTGGGTGAGTTCCGCGCCCTGGAAAACGCCCTCCGCATCCAAAAACAGCGCGCCCAAACCCTCTCCCGCGAAGAAGCGCTCCTGGCTGCACGCGAGGAAGAGAGCTCCGCCCAGCGCCAACTCCTTTCCTCCCAGGTCGAGTCTGCCGAGGCCGAAGAAGAGACCGCCACCGCCGGCATCACCGAGCTCAACAGCGCCCTGGACCAGCTCCGCCAGGAACGCGACAGCGCCCACAACGCCCTGACCGAAATCAAAATCAGCCTGGCATCCAAAGAACAGTTCTCCAATACCCTCTCCCTCCAGAAGAACTCGCTCCAGAACCGCGTCGCCGAGCTCGAACGCCTCATCCAGACCCGCGAAAAGGAGATGGATGAACTCAACCGCAAAATCGGACTCTCCCAATCCGAAACCGAAGAGGCCAAACTCAAAACCGAATTCCTCTCCACCGAGCTCGATGAACTCAACCGGCAGATCACCGAGCTGCTCACACGGAAAAAATCGACACAGGCGGAGACCGAGCAGCGCGAGACCGACCTCAAAGGGCTCCGCAACAGCCTGCAGCAATCCGAAAAACAGCTCCAAACCCTCCACATCCTCATCACGCAGCGCCAGATGACCCTCGATAACATCGCCGCGCGCATGAGAGAGCGCTACCAGCTCGATATAGCCTCCTTTGTCACCGAGCCGTTCCTGGTGGAGGAAAACGGAGAGGGGGTCCAGATATTCCGCCAAAACGATCCACTCCCGGCCACACCCGACGCACCGGCCACACCGGAGGCGGAGCAGGCCCCGGCGCTGGATTGGGAAAATATCCACTCCCTCATCCAGAAGCTCCAGGAGCGAATCGACCAGATGGGCCCCGTCAACATGGTCGCCATCGAAGAATATGAAGAGCTTGAGCAACGCTACAACTTCATGACCTCCCAGCAGGATGACATGGTTAAGGCCAAAGCGCAGCTCCTGGAAATCGTCAGCAAGATCAACCGGCAGACCCGCCAGATGTTCCTCGAGACGTTTGAAAAAATCCGCCACCACTTCCGCGACATGTTCAGCACCTTCTTCCAGGGGGGCCATGCGGAGCTGAGCCTGGTAGATGAGCGCGACGTCTTGGAGTCGGGCATCGAGATCGTGGCGCGGCCGCCGGGCAAACAGCTCAAAACGGTAGCCCTCCTCTCCGGCGGGGAGCAGACCATGACCGCCGTGGCGCTGCTTTTCGCCATCTACCAGGTACGCCCCTCGCCGTTCTGCGTACTGGATGAGCTCGATGCCTCCCTGGATGAGGCCAATGTCGGCCGCTTCGTAACGGTTCTGAAGCGGTTCCTCGATGCCTCCCAGTTCATCGTGATCACCCACAACAAGCAGACGATCGCCGCGGCGAACTGCATCCACGGCGTCACCATGCCCGAGCGCGGCGTCACCAGGATGATCAGCATGAAATTCCGCGACGCGCATCTGGAGCCCGCTTTGACGGAGAATTAAACCCGTCTCCCGCGGAAAATCGAAGTTTTAACCGCAGATTACGCAGATGGGCGCAGATTTTTAAAGGGACTGACCGAATGCGTTTCTATTTTCACTGGCGTGAATCAATTTCTTCTGCACCCCGCAGGGTGCAGCAAATCTGAGGTATGCGGAGCATACCCGTCATATAGCCAGGGGTCGTAGACCCCTGGTACACATCCACCCCACGACCCCATCGGGGGCGCATCTAGACTTAGATTCTGTCGCACCCACTTTCATTTTTTTCGATAAAAATTTTAAAATCCAAAATATTTTTGCATCTTCTCTAGAAATTTCTTGAGTTAATCCGTTACCCTGACCAACTATAATTTGCAGTGAGGATGATAGCCACAATTTGCAAGAGTGCCAGTAGCCCAATATAATACCAACAGAACCTTTTGTGCTTAGATTTTTCCATTTGCATGGCCAGTACAACAAAAATTGGAAAGCAAACTATGATATATCGGCGGTAAGACATGAACCAACTGGTCATGGCTGGGACCACACCCATTAACAGTGTATAGAAAAACCACGTTCGATTAAGTTTCCACACGAAAGGTAATAAAGCTAAAAGCAACAAAAAGAAGGCCCGATCTAAAATTGAATTTCTCATTCCATAAATACTCTGCATATTCATGAAATTGTTCCAAAACCCAGAGAGGTTAAAGATATTTGCAATGGAAGGGGCATGAGGATAAGCTTTTTGCGCATCAAAGCCAGCCAATGCATTGCCTGTAAAAATGTACATTAGTCCAAAGTAAGCACCATAACCTGCCAAAGGAACCAGAAGAAGTAGCCAATTCTTAAACAGCTTTTTCTCTTCCCAAAGCTGCCACGCCAGAGGCACCAGGATAAAGACTCCAACGGCACGGGTCAGAGGTAAGAGAAACACTGCTATCCCAACTAGAAACCAATACTCTTTTCGCATTGCATAAAACGCAACTATGACAAGCAGAAAAAAAAGGGATTCAGTATAAAGCATGCAAAAAAAGAGTGCTCCGGGGAAAGCCATCAAGAAACAAAGAGTGTATTTACTTATTTTTGAGCCATACTCTTCGCTTATCAGTTTCCAGAAAAGCCAAATCCCTACAAGACTACAAAAATTAGAAACCCAAAAACCTACCCAAACAGGTTTACAGCCAGTGAGAAATGAAAGAAAACGAATCACTCCTGGCCATAACGGATAAAATGCGTTAGCAGATGAGTTTGAGCGATACCCTTCCCTTGCAAGTTCCAGGTAGTAGTTGCCATCCCATCCTTGCAGCTTGCTGATCCACTCTTTGATATCCGGCCCCTGCCATCCCCAAATCAAACGCCCTTCAAGGTCAATACTAAAGCAGCTAATCCCAAAAGTAAACAGAGCCAGCACGGCCAGTTTAATGCAAACCAAATAAAACAACACCTGAATATTTGTTTTATTTGAACAAAATACCTGGGATTTTCTAAACAAAATTTTACTAATAAGAGCCACTAAAAAAACAGCTCCTTTTTTAGTGGCTCCCTATGTTTTTTAGCTTTGTGTCTTTCCTTGAAAGGAATTCTCTTTCACTTGTCCGCATCCGTATGAACCTGGAATTCACAAGGTATAATTCTACGGCCACAAATGACAAAAATCCACGAAAGAGGCACACAGACTAGAAGAAAACTTAAGGTAAGAATACTTTCAGTTTTCATTGAAATATGAAATATATCAGTCAATATCCCCATACAGGAACAAGGAACCAGCCCCAGATAGTAAAGATTAACTAATCGGTAACACAAAAGCGCAGAACTAAAAGAAGCGATACACATCCATGATATCCATTGTTTTTTGTTTAGAAAACAAATTATACCCAAGGCTAACTCCGCCAAAGCTCCGATTAATAAGAGGCGGCGTAATGTAAGTATTCTGAAGACGAAATCTGGCTGATCCAAACTGCCAACATACTGTCCTGTAATCGTCAAAAATTTTGCAATAGCCAATAAGGCATACAAACTTCCAATTAACCTCACAAGAAACCAACTAATTGACTGTCTTTTTTTCCAGATATTCATAACAAATACGTTTTAAAACCGTTTGCTTTAAACTGATATTAGTTATTAGGATTATAACAAAGGGTTGTCAATGTCGGAACATTACTGGATGTGATCTTCATAAATGCGCACTCATATCCAAGAAAAAGCCAATTAGTGGAAGGGGGAACTGGCATAGAATAACGAGGCACACATGATCCTTTATAAGTAGTTGCAAAATTGTTGACCACATTAGTGCATGTGCATCCACAATCATAAAACCAGCAACTAACACACCTATACAATGGCTCTGAATATGTCGTGTATACACAAGAGCCTGAATCACTACTACCTCCACACGAAGGAGTAACAAGTGTTTTTTGAGAATACGATTCTGGCTGTTGTCCTGCTAATACGGCAGTTATACATACAATACCAGCAACAACCGCCAGACCTATTGGCTTTGTTAATAAAGCCATTATATTGTTTTTTTCATAATTTTATTATCTTAGTTATGCTTAACTTTTGTGCGATAATAAGTTAAATTCAGCAACTTTCATACCGCCCAAATTCATATCTCAAAAGGAGATTACCTTAGTATTAAGTAAGATTTACATTCTTATTTTTTAATAAAAACAAGAACGGGAGTACTAACACAATGGAAATTATTAGTAGTGTACCCCAAGGAAACTTCCTCTCATCAAATCGAGCAACCATTTCTTTCTCAAGAAGCTTTCGAGCATGTTCTGCTTTTAAATTAAGATACTCCTCGGTTCCTGATAAAGGCCATTCATTACCTTTATACTGATAATCAAAACATTTCCCTTGGATTCCCTCAAACCGATAATCATTAACGAACAGATAAGGGGAAACAGGAAGCTTGGGTAGTTCAATACTCTGCTGCGTTTTTTTTGCGTTTTCGATTGAAACCGAATACCAAGAAGAAATTTCATATTTCTCGTTTTCAGTATCTATCCACAGATATCGTTCCAATTTGGCTACAGGTTGGAAAGGAAATCCTTCGAGTACTCCTGTGGTTGTATAGGAGTAAACGTCATAACCATTTGCCTGTTTCCCGGCTAAAGGAACAATGTAAGCATCGCCCAAGGGAGTCTTTCTTAAGTTGTCAAGCCATTCCTGTTTATATCCCGCTTTAAGTAGCCCTCCTTCTAATTCCAGTATATTTCCGGGAGCCCGAAAAGTAAAACTGAGGAGGCGTTCATACTCCGACTGATCATATACTGCGTTGGTTATCACACACTCATACCAGTTCATGGCTTCTAGCTCCAAGTCTGAAAAAACGAACCCAGGAGGGTATTGCTCTAACACTTGATTAAGTACTTTTTTATTGCCGTTAAGAACCAACCATGCCACCTGAAGTGGTTGAGGGGCTTTAAATGGATATGGGGTTGGGTACATTTGAACCCAATACATGGGAATACCATCCTTATCGTCAGCAACAGACCCCACTCCATTGGGATTAAAGCAAAAGCTATCCTTTGTATCACTGTATGCTTCCAAAATGTTTGTTTCATTTTGGAATAGTTGCATCGAATATTTCCCCTGCCCATCCAGCAGTGCAGTGAATGTATACTCGTCCACTCTGTCAAGATGTACTATCGTTTTTGATACCTTTCCTTTTACCAACATATTCGCATTGGTTGAAACAGATGTACTTATTTTGTTGTCCGCGACCTTATTTGTCTCAGCAGAGAGGTTACATATTGAAACGGAAGCTATAACAAAAAAGGATGCTATTCTTAGGCCTGATAGAAACATTTTCATTTTATTCTGACTCCGTGAAGAGAACACCATGAACCCTATACATTAAAATTGTGGGCAGAATATTCCAGGTCGATCAAAATGTCAACGGATTTTTTTCAAAAAATTTCACCGCGTCTCGCATCGCATTGCCTCAAAAACATGTGCGCTCAAAAGAGAATATTGAGAAAGAGAATAATCCACAGTTTTTTAACTGCAGATTACGCAGATTCGCGTAGATTTTTTTTAAGGATCAGTGGATGCGGGCAGCATTTTTAGAGTTTACAAGAGGCCTCTATCTTTCTATGATTTGGGGCGATGAAAAAACTGCTCAAAACTTTTATTCTTGCAGCGGTTCTGGCCGCCGTGGCATTCACGGGCGCCAGCGCCGTCGCAGATGAAACACAGAAAGAACGCGATGAGCGTATGGCATGGTGGCGCGAAGCCCGTCTGGGTATGTTCGTCCACTGGGGGCTCTACTCACAGGCGGCCGGAGTCTGGGAGGGGAGAAAATATTGGGGCGGAGTGGAATGGATTCAGAACTCGGCCGGAATCCCCACCGATGAATACGAAGCCGCGCTCAGGCCGCTCTTCAAGCCCAAGGAAGGCTTTGCCGAGGAGTGGGCCGCACTGGCCAAGGAGATGGGCGCCAAATATGTCGTCTTCACCAGTAAACATCACGAGGGGTTCGCCCTTCACGATAGCGCCGTAACCGATTATGACGCGATGGATTTCTGCGGACGCGACCTCGCACGCGAGATCATCAACGCCGTCCGCCAGCAGGACCTCAAGGTCGGTATCTACCACTCGATGATCGATTGGCATCATCCCGATTATATCGCTTTCGACAACACCCTCCCGCACCCCCTCAAGCACCAGCGCAACAAGGATAAGCCGCTGCCGGTAGAGGGTCACGACTTCAACCGCTATCTCGATTTCCTCTCGGATCAGGTGCGTGAGCTCACCACCCACTACGGACCGCTGGATATCCTCTGGTGGGATTTCTCTCACCCGAGCGCTGAAGGCCACCACTGGCGCGCCAATGCGCTCCTGAACCAGGTTCGCGCCAGCAACCCGATGATCATCCAGAATAACCGCCTCTTCAAGTGCGAGGACA
>FZPS01000048.1_pt382 | contig 11548 bp, 12 predicted proteins | sample 1817821 | NCBI WGS metagenome assembly FZPS01 (sample SAMEA104158645, study PRJEB21678) | metagenome | place: Germany | collected 2015-04-21 | reverse complement strand
GGTTCTCACGGCTGTAAACGCGTCCGGGATTGTTCATGAGAAGCTCTATGAGGTCGTACTCTTTTGCGGTCAGATCTATCATATTGCCATCGATGTATGCGTTTCGGCTATATATGTCGAGCTCGATATGTGCCCTGACGATACGGGGATCCTCCTCGGCTTTCTTTGTCTCGCTTGTTGCGCGGCGAAGAATCGCCCTGACCCTCACCTTCAATTCCATAATGTTGAACGGTTTTGTCACATAATCATCGGCACCGTACTCAAAACCGATAATCTTGTCGGTGTCCTCACCCTTTGCAGTAAGCATAATGATTGGTACGTTGGAAAATTCACGAATGCGCTTACACGCCTCAAATCCGTCCATCTTAGGCATCATCAAGTCAAGTATTACTAGGTCTATATCACCTTTTCGCACAAGCTCCACGCCCTGCTCGCCGTCATAGGCGCACTCCACCTCATATCCGTCATTCTCCAGGTTGAACTTGATCCCCTTTACTAGGGTCTTTTCATCGTCAACAACAAGTATTTTCATATGCGATGCCCTCCTCATCCTCATCTTTTTTCGTCTCTATTGCGGATGGACGTAAATGAACTGCTTTATCTTGTCATAGGTGGACTGTCCAATCCCATTAACCTGCATAATATCTGCAATACTCCTAAAGGGTCCATTTTCCTCTCTATACTCGATTATTTGGCTTGCCTTTGTCGCTCCGATTGAGGGGAGAAGTAACAGCTGTTCAATACTGCATGTATTAATGTTTATATAGAGATCCTCAGTTGCTGCACCTCCATCGGCAGTGACGGAACCCGAAATGTTTGCGTCCTCTACTCCGATTGAAATGTCATAAGTGAAATCTTCCCTCTCCGGTCCTCTTCTCTCAGTAGATATTGTAAACGTTCCGCCACCAGTCCTGCGACCCAATAAAAATCCCGCAGAAAAGGACACACATAGTACCGCTGCAATTATCATTATATAAACATATCGTCGGTGCCTCATAAAACCTCCTGTCCAAAAATGCGCTGTTTCGACATCTTTCGATTTCACGGTTGCCGATTTATGCCCGGTTTGTTATAATTGTTTTGGACGGAGTGGTTTATGCATCATTATAACAAATGTTAGTTTATCCGTCCACACCTTACTAGAGAACGTATGCAGATAAATATTTCTTATCTGTACTGCCGATACAGAGTACACCAAAATATTCTCAGGAGTTAAGATGAAGAAAAATACATACCCAACCCGTCGTACATCATTTAGGTCTAGTTTTTTTGCCAGTGTTTTGGCCGTCCTTCTGATTTTGTCATTTATACACCCGAGTGCACAGGCAATCAGTGATATTGAGGTCAACTCCGCACGGGCTCTTTTGATGGAGCCTGCAAGCGGAGAGGTTCTCTATGCAAAAAATGCCGATGAGCATGCAAACCCGGCATCTCTGACGAAAATTATGACTGCACTACTCGTCTTGGAGTATGGAAACCTGAATGAAATGGTGACTGTCTCCACCTCAGCCCTTGAAGGTCTACATCCGGCTGGCTCCTCCGCCGATATGAAGATTGGAGAGGAGATGAGTCTGAACCATCTGCTCTACTGCATTCTCATCACATCGGGAAATGACGCATGTAACGTCGCAGCCGAACATATAGCGGGCAGCGTACCTGCATTTGTTAATCTAATGAACACTCGGGCAAAGGAGCTGGGTTGTGAAAACACACATTTTATGAACACCCATGGGTTGACACAGGACGACCACTACACCACTGTCAATGACATCTACAAAATAATCCTTGAGGCGTTGAAACACCCTCTCTTTCTTGAAATATGTAACACCGCAAGTATTACGATTCCCGCTACCAACAAATCAGAAGAGCGATATTTCTATACAACAAACCACTTAATCTCGCCTTTGAAGGTGCCCGACTACCTCTATCCGTATGCTAAGGGCATAAAAACAGGGTATACCTCAGCCGCAGGACACTGCCTCGCCTCTTCGGCCGAAAAGAATGGTCTCTTTTTGATATCTATAGTGATGGGGGCTGAAAAGGAAGAGGAAACCGGTAGGATCATGAGCTTTGTGGACACAAAGAATCTGTTTGAGTGGGCCTTTTCAAACTTCTCATATCAAACAGTAATCTCTTCAAAGGAGCCGATCGTCGAAGCAAAAGTCCGCCTGGCGCAGGATACCGACTATGTGGTTCTAAATACATCACGCTCTGTTGAGGCCTTGCTGCCGAACGATTTCGATCCTGCCGACGTTGAACGGGAGATTACGATATATAATGAAGATGAAATAACCGCTCCGATCACAAAGGGGCAAAAGCTGGGCGAGATTTCTCTTACCTACAAGGGGAGGAGCTACGGCACATTGGGTCTGGTTGCCCTGAATTCTATCCAGAGAGATCAGGTCCTCTACTACATGGACCGCGTAGAGCAATTTATGGCCCAGAAATGGGTAAGGATCGCTTTATTCGGACTTGCGGCACTGCTTGTAATATATATAATCATTGTAATAATATATAATAGTAGAAGGAGACGCCAGCAACGCAGTAGCAGATACCAAGGCAACAGCAGGAGAAGACGCAGATAAGAGATTCCTATCTTGACATGATGAAAATAGCGGTTCGGATATATTTCCGAACCGCCTTGTTTTATTTAGTACCGAATATCCGATCCCCTGCATCACCGAGCCCGGGAACGATGTAGCCGTTCTCATCCAGTCCCTCATCCAGCTCTGCGCAGAATATATGCACATCCGGATATACATCATGGATCTTCTTAACACCCTCAGGAGCGGCAATAATCGACATTAGCTTGATAGCCCTATCTGTATACCTCTTAATATACTCGATTGCTGCCAGGGCAGAACCGCCTGTGGCGAGCATGGGGTCTAGGATAATCACCTCCCGCTCTTCGATATCACTTGGCAGTTTGCAATAATACTCAACTGGCATAAGTGTCTCGGGATCTCTGTATAGTCCGATGTGGCCAACCTTCACAGAGGGTATGAGCTGAATGATTCCGTCAACCATTCCGAGACCTGCACGAAGAATAGGGACTATCGCAGTCTTCTTCCCGGCAATATGCTTACAAACTGTTTTTGTCAGAGGTGTCTCCACTTCTACATCCGAAAGCGGAAGGTCTCGCGTGGCATCGTAACACATTAGTGTGGAGATTTCCCCAACGAGTTCGCGAAACTTTTTTACATCGGTGTTCTTATCACGTAAAATTGACAGCTTATGCTTTATCAAAGGGTGAGAAAGAACTGTAAAATTATCCATGTTATATTCCCTTCTTTATATATAAATTCCTTTGATTTGGACTTCTTCTTCTGTTATAGAGCTTGCTCCCTCTCAAGTCTTTCTCTTTCAGCCTGAGGCCTTCTAATATAGACCGGATTGAGCGATGATAGGTCGTGCGGGGAGTCCTGTGATTTGTTCTGATAAGCCTCAGAAGCCGCAAATGCTACTCCAATCGCGGATTGGTGCATCAGATGAGGTGGAGCAAGGGCTATATTTGGTATCTTCGATTTCAGGCCCGAGAAAGCAGAAGGAGCTCCATCCCCTACCAAAGTTATCTGCCTGTCGTTACTGGCTAAGTCCTGCTCAAGATCATCAAGAGGAACTGCTCTGTCCTCGCATACTCTTTTCAACTCACGGCCGTCACTCTCAAAGATTGCATTGTAATACTCGCCTCTGCGCGCATCCATCACACAGCAAACGATTCCTGGGATGTGAGCGACTACTCTAGCCATCGCTTCAAGCGTTGATACCCCTATACCCGGTTTCTGCGCCGACCAGGCAATGCCCTTCGCTGCCGCAACACCTATTCTTAGTCCAGTAAAAGAGCCTGGCCCGGAGGCGGCGGCAATAACATCCACATCACCAATCTCCAAATCAGCGTTTCGCAGTGCATCCCGTACCATTGGCATCAGTGTTCTAGAGTGGGTTAGCCCCCTGTTTTGGAAGGCAAAGGACTCAATCTTCTCTCCGTCTGTAATGGCAACCGAAGCTGCTTTTGCCGACGTCTCAATCGCAAGGATCCGCATCGCAGTGATTCTCCTCAATTCTCATAATTCTCGCTGTTTCCCCGACAGATGTCAGTGTGACGTAGATAGAATGATCAGGGAGAGCACCCTTTACCCGTTCACTCCACTCAACAGCGCAGATTCCTCCTCTTGAGAGATAGTCCTCCCATCCTAAATCATACAGGTCATCTTCATCTCTGAGGCGGTACATATCAAAATGAAAAACAGGAATATTTCCATAATACTCGTTCACTATAGAAAATGTCGGACTTGTCACGCGACCGTCATATCCTGTCGCCCTGACAAGGCCCCGAACAAAAGCCGTCTTTCCGACACCCAGATCACCAAATAGTGCAACCACTGCACCGGGCCCAAGGCGTCTTCCCAGCTCCTCTCCAGCCTGTTCTGTCTCAGCTTCGCTTAAGGTGTGAACTTCTCGTATTTTCATCTATCAAACCGCTTTCTTTTTTGCTCTAAAGAATTATACCACAGCTTGGAAAGAGGGTCAAAATTTTTTATCGAAAACGCGGTAATTATATCGCTTTACCAAAACAGTATTTCAGTGTACAATATAGCAAATACCTAGATTCTCAATATTCCTATCCTTAAAGTCATTTGTAGAATAGCACGGGAGTAAGCCAACTATGAAGTATTTCTGGAAAAGTGTAAAGCGTTTTGTGAGAGAGGCCGACATGTTCTTGTTTTCGGTCTGCTTTGTCAGCTCAATATTCGGTCTGCTTCTCATTATAAGCGCAACGATGAGCTATTCCAACACTTCAAGATTTATTATTGTTCAGTCGATAGGTATACTACTGGGAATACTATTATTTGTAATCTTTTCGTTAATAGACATCTATGACCTGTCAGAGTATTGGAAATGGATCTTAGCCTTCAATGTCCTTTTTATCTCCTCGACCTTGGTTTTCGGAGTAGAGGTAGGCGGAAACAGGAGCTGGCTGGAAATCCCTTTTATAAAGATGCGCGTCCAGCCTGCAGAAGTAGTTAAGATCACATTTATTCTATTGATGGCTAAACAGATGTATTCAGCGCGTGAACACTTGAGCTCAATCAAATCGGTGTTTTTCCTAGCCTGTCATCTATTGCTTACTGTCGCGCTGATCTGGGTATCATCAGGTGACATGGGCATGTCCGCCGTGTATGTTTTCATCTTCATTTGCATGGCTTTTGCAGCTGGACTTCGCTTCTGGTGGTTTCTTATAGCAGGGGCAGCAACTGCTGCTGCCGCTCCATTTCTTTGGAAATCGCTAGGCACTTACCAGCAAATGCGAGTACTTGTCGTCATAGACGATACGCTTGATCCTCTTGGATACGGCTATCAGGCATCTAGAAGCAAAATGGCAATTGGTTCAGGAAAACTTACCGGTCAGGGATTATTCAGTGGGAGACAGACCCAGACAGGCAGCCTGCCGGCAAAACATACCGACCTGATATTTTCGGTTGCAGGCGAAGAACTTGGAATGATAGGGTCAATATTTATTCTACTGCTCCTATGCGTGATCATCTTCCGCTGTCTATATATTGCCACGAAAGCGCGTAACGGAATGGGCGCCCTTGTATGTGTCGGAGTAGCGGCAATGCTGATATTTCAAGTCTTTGAAAACATCGGTATGTGCGTCGGTCTAACACCCATAATCGGCATTACCCTCCCCTTCTTCAGCTATGGTGGCTCCTCAGTTATGACAATGTTTGCGGCTATGGGACTTGTCTCCGGTGTGAAGATGAGACCTATGCCCGGGTGGCTAAAATCCAGCAGCCAATAGTACTAATATAAGCATATCCGAGTAAGGAACTAACTCTACCACTAATAGTATTGCATATCTGGAAAACCGAAATTAATTCGGTTTTCTTTTATTTTGCACCCATTATGACCATAATATATGTGATAACCCGGCACCGCTTCCCCAATTATCATATTTTTACCGCGATATAGAATATCGTGGGCATTTCAGGCAAACAATAGTGTTGAAGGACTACGTGAACATGATTCCATTGAGGAGGATCAATATGAAGCATAGCAAAAACATACTCGGCCGCAGGATTTACAGCATTACAACCGTACTGCTTGCAGTGGTAATACTGTCAACAGCCGCAGGGGCCGTTTCTATGACTGAGGCAGAACCCTATATAGAGACGTTTGCAAAAACGAGCAGAGCCGGGGCGGATATTACCTTCCGCAGCGCAGATTTCCAAAGTAAAATCGTGGGCGACGGTGAGCTAGAGGGGATAGTACTCACAGACCTTCCCGACGAATCGGCTGGTGCACTCTATTGTGGCAGCAGAGCCCTCTATACGGGTGAAGCTGTGACAGTTGAGAAGCTTGATGAGCTCCACTTTAAGCCGGCAGGTAACGCGGAGACATCCACAAGTTTCAGCTTCATACCTGTGTTCAAAGACACTAACGGGCAGGTTACTACTGTAAGCATTGCACAGGTAAGCAAGACTAACGGTGCTCCGGTCGCGGAGGACCTTGAATTCGAAACAATCAAGAATATTGCTGTCACATGCAAATTCAAAATCTCCGACCCCGATGATGACGAGCTGGTAGTTCGGATACAAAAGCCCCCTTCCAAAGGTGATATTGTAATATCTGAGGATGATCCGAACGTATTTATCTACACGCCATATCAGAACAAGACCGGCAGCGACAGTTTCACCTATGTCGCAATCGATCCGGAGGGGCTCATTTCCAACACTGCAAAGGTTACGATCCGCATATCGAAGAATGCTGCTAAGATGACTTATGCCGATATGGATGGTAATCCCGCACATTTTGCCGCACTAAAGCTCGCTGAAGAGGGAATCCTTATCGGAGAGAGAATGGGAAACAACTATTTCTTTAATCCGGATAAAGTTGTAAGTAGGGGCGAGTTTGTGGCTATGGCTATAACTTGTCTTGGGTTTGAAGTCGTAACACCAGTTACCAAGACTGGGTTTGCAGATGACTCGGATACACCAACATGGGTAAAACCATACCTTTCGACTGCACTCAAACAAGGCATAATCACCGGTGTCAGCACATTGGATGGCAGACGGGTATTCCGCTCGGAGAATCCCCTTACCAGGGCTGAGGCCTCTGTTGTCCTTAACAATGCACTAAATCTGGAAAGCCAGGAACAGAAGCCGATTTTCTCCGATTCTGAGGCGATGCCTGTCTGGGCAGTCGAGGCCGCCGCAATAGCTGCATCGAATGAGGTTCTTCCAGTTTCCTCAGACGGGCGCCTCCAACCAATGGAGACGGTTACACGTGCGGATGCAGCAGAAATGCTCTATAGGGCTATGGAAATTATGAAAAGTGAACAGCCAAGTAGCCTGCTCAGCAGGATCTTCGGTTAACACATGGGTGCTCAAAGACGATGCACTGCGATTGAGATTATAAAGGCTGTAAAATCATCTCATATAAGTGAATATATTTGAAGGTAGGCTGTCAACTGACAGCCTACCTTTACGCACTAGATTCGGAGCTTATCCACTGCTTCTTTGTCGGGTGTTACATACGCAGTAAAATATGGGTCATAAATAACTACACCTGGCTTAGAGCCCGGTGGCTTTTTTACGTAACGCACCCTTGTGTAGTCCACAGGCACATTTTGTCCGCCGTGTGCCTGGGAATAGACGGCTGCAATCATCGCCGCTTCGGTATAAGTCTGATCATCCGGTTCCTTGCCCTCTGTACGTAAAATTACATGGGAACCCGGTATCTTCTGGACATGGAACCATATGTCGTTCTTATGTGCATATTTAAGTGTAAGTCTGTCATTTTGCAGGTTGTTTCTCCCGCAGAGGACTGTAAAGCCACCCGAGGTCCTAAACTCCTGCGGCGGACGTTGCTCAGTCTGACCTGACTTTTTGCTTCTCCGCTTGTCGGTGCTCCTGAGGTAACCAGTATGCTTCAGTTCCTCCCTCAGCTCCTCTATATCATCGGTCGACTCTACTCTCCTCAACATATCCAGAACACTTTCAAGATATTGGATCTCGTTTTCGCCTGCCTGAATCTGTTCAGCGAGCACCCTTTCGGCTGTCTTCATTCGGTTATAGTCCTTATAGTACTTTGCGGCATTCTGCTGAACCGAAAGTCTCGGATCGAGGGGAATGTCAATAAGACCTCCCTCCAAGTCGTAGAAGTTCACAACGCGTGCTGTACGCGCCCCTCTCGGTACGGAGTTTAGGTTAGCCATTAATAGGTCTCCGTATTTGCGAAGTTTCTCACGGTCCTTTGCCTCAAGCAGCTCCTTTTTCTGGTTCTCTACCTTTCGCCTAACCCTATCGAGTACCGGAGATACTACTCTCCCTAGCGCCTGGACCTGTTGTTTAACACGTGCGGACGCTGCTCTTTTCTCAAAAAAAGTCTCAACCAGCAATGAGAAGCTTTCGTACTCCCTATTCGTGTACCTGCTGTCATATTGCGTTATAGGCATATAGCTAATATCATATGGCATTTCACCATCAAGCAGCATGTATGGCGTCGTATCGCCGCTCTTTATTAGTATAAACAAATCGCAAAGCGCAGAAGCAAAACGCTCCTTCTTCATTTCATCCATCTGATAAAACGTTGGAGAGACATCACCAGTCGATCTGAATGCTATTTCTCTGGCTATGAGCGGTGGTATTCCGAAGAATGTCTCAAGTATCCACTTATCAGCTCTCATTCCAGGAGGAGAGGATTCAACGTAAGATGAAATTTGTTCTATAGATGTTTCTAACGGATTTGCTTTTTCCTGCGTTGGTGGATAACGATAGAACATACCTGGGAGAATCTGGCGTCTGTCGGTTATATCGGTATCGATTCGTCTGAGGCTGTCTACAATGCGGCCCTCATCATCGAGTAATATTAGGTTTGACATCCTTCCAATAAGCTCAAACACAATCTTTCTTTGCAGGACCGACCCCAGCTCGTCCACTGTATCTACTGTGAACTCGAGTATTCGCTCCATCGGGGGTTGATATATATCACGGATTATGCCCCCTGAGAACAGTTTCCTCATTAGCATACAGAACATCGGAGGTGTCTGCGGATTATCTCTTTGCATTCTCCCTGTGTGGACACGTGCATTGGTAGGGTTAGCAGAGAAAAGAAGGCGGAGGTTCTCCCCCCTCCCTCTGATATTAAGGATTATCTCATCCCTTTCGGGCTGGTATATTTTATCTATCCTACCGCCAACAAGCGTCTGTTCAAGCTCTCGCCTAAGTCCCGATAATACTACTGCATCTAGTGGCATCGCTACACTCCCACATAGCGCATGGGGTCAGCCAGACGCTCGGATTTTTTGACCTCCACCGAGGTGAAGCGCTTACTGAGATGATCAACAATAGCTGGACACAGAACATCCTCAGTTGCGAAATGTCCAGCATCAAGGATGTTGATGCCCCTCCACTTCGCCTCGAGTATCTGTCCATGCTTTACATCAGATGTCACAAATGTATCGCATCCGGCTGCTGCCACCAGAGCTATGTACACTCCGCAGGAGCCGCCTCCAACTGCTACTCTTTTGACAGGTTTGCCGCTTGAGTAATATTTGACTCCGTTGCCTCCGAGGGCTTTTGCAACATACGGAGCAAACTGCTCAACCTGCATTGACACAGACATATTTCCAATCCTACAGACACCCCTGTCTCCCAAGGGCGAAAGTGAGGTATCCGCAACTGTCTCCACATCCTTTAGTCCAATACGCGCTGCCAAGAGATCATTTACTCCGCCCTGAGAAATATCTGCATTTGTATGCATGCAGATGGCAGAAATTCCGCATTCAGCGAGCTTTAGTACCCGTTCCCCTGTAAAGTCGTTATCAGTCACGCTCAGTAGTCCTGAATATATTACTGGGTGATGAGATACTATGAGCTCAGCACCCCATTCGACGCTTTCTTCGATCACTTCGGGAGTAATATCGAGTGCAACCATTATCCTGGTTACCTCCCTGTCACCCCTTCCAACCAGAAAGCCGGGGTTGTCCGACTCAATTTTATTCTCCAACGGAAAAAGCTCATTTAGATAACTAAAAACCTTATCAACCGTCACCAATTATAGTTCACCTTCCAACTTCATCAATTCACCGATTTCTAGTATAGCTGACTTCATAATACGTCTCGTTTCAGCATTCGCACCCTTGATTTCTCTCTGCAACCGCATAATTTCACGATGTAGGTAGTCTGAGTAAGGTTCGTCCTTTATTGTATATTTCCCGATTCGTGTATCCAAATACGTGAAATCCTCTGCAGTGCCCCCACAAACGATATCGATAATCGTATATATCTTATCCTTCTCCCGAACGAGATGTTCACCAGTAACACTGTACTTTTCGGAATAGACATATTCTCTAAGGCTATCTATAGATGTCATAGGTTGCAGCAATAGTCGGACTTTTCTATCAATGATCCATGGTGCGCTTTCACAAATGTTTTTGATAGTCTCTCCGCCCATCCCCGCGATAATGACTGTGGTAAGGCCATCTGGAATCTCTCCACTGAGACCGTCGCAGAGTCGGAGCTCTATTTTATTATCAACACCGAACTTCTGTGCTGTGGCTCTTGCACCTTCGATCGGTCCTCTGTTTATATCGGACGCCACGGCATAATCAACGCTGCCACTAAGGACCAGTCGGACAGGTAAGAATCCATGGTCAGTTCCAACATCCCATATAACAGGCTCTCCCTCTGCCAAATCATATATTTTTCTGAGGCGTGGAGATAATTTCGGCATGCGTCTTTTTTTGCCGGAGCTGTCACTGGCACTTCTATCTCCTGTCCAGTCCATTACAACCTCCTTCAAGGCCGATAATCAATCTGTGCTCAGATGAAAAACAGGCCGGGGCGAGGGATATTTCCCAAGCCGCGGCCGTTTTTTTCGGATAGATTAGTTTTCGTAAACCGAGGCCTCACTCAGATTATTTATACGCTCTAAAACCTCATCGGCATCGACGCCGTGAACCTGGCAAGCCTCCTCCAGAGTTTCACCGACTGAAGCAGGACAACCGAGACAGTGCATGCCAATCTCCATTAGTATCCTTGCAGCAGCAGGCTGTATACGTAGAACATCTCCGATAATAGTATCCTTTGTTATTGCAGGCATAATTGACCTCCTTTGCTGATGCTTGTATTCGTATTGGCTTCAAAAAGCCAGTAAAGCATTTTAATCAGACTTACTCACAAATAATTATATCTCATAAGGGCATCTAATACAACATTTATTTTTCCCAAGTTTCTATAATAAGCCCTTCTTATGCACTCAACACCGAGTGTTGCGGCACTTTTCTACAAAGAAAACCGGAGCATCTGGGATGCCCCGGTAGATTTCATTTCAGAAATCAGTTGTTTTCTCTAATCTTTGCGAAGCAATCGCTGCAATAGACTGGTCTATCTGTCTTGGGCTCGAAGGGTACACGAGCTTCATTTCCGCAATCAGCGCAAACAGCTGTGAAATACTCTCTCGGACCTCTGGCGGCTGCCTTTCGTGCGTCGCGGCATGATTTACAACGCTGGGGTTCATTCTGGAATCCGCGCTCTGCGTAGAA